>MDTB01060476.1_pt1 | contig 13171 bp, 3 predicted proteins | sample 811161 | NCBI WGS metagenome assembly MDTB01 (sample SAMN05326650, study PRJNA326480) | marine metagenome | isolation source: seawater | place: Mediterranean Sea | collected 2009 | reverse complement strand
CTTTAAAACTGGTTTTTATTCACAAGGGATTGCATTACGTGATGGGATGTTTGGTGTTGATTACACGGTCGCGGATGGCTTAACTGTTCGTTTATCAACCACGTATGATTTTTATCAAGGGCAGGAGTTTGTTTACAATTTCGGTACCGGTTTATTTTTACGACGTGTCGCTGGTTTTGGCAATAATATTTATGATATGTCGGTCGATTATTCGTATACGATTTATCCATTTCCTAGAACAGATGATCCATCGCATACCATCGGTATTTCCTTTTTAGGTCAATCCACGGATGAGCGGCCGGTTGTACTGGTACCTCAGCGGTCGTATAAAACCCTTGATTCAACGGCCAGTTTTAGTGGAACATCGGATCGTAATGCGCTGGTGTTTATTTATAATGGTGAAAGTTTGGTTGGTCAGGTCCGTGCCAATAATAATGGAAAATGGGTGGTTGATAATCTGTTATTGGATGTTGGTTACAATGCCGTTACATTTCGTTCAAAATCATTATCTAAAGATTTATCCCGAGCATCTGAGCCCATTGTGGTTCATTTTGATAAAGAGCCCCCGCAACTTAAAACTGATTTAAATATTATAGGGCAACGTGTTGAAGTTAGTCTGTTATCCAATGAACCCTTGAAAGATGCGGTTATGGTATCCGGTAATCAACGGATAAAATTTAGACGATTAAGTGATAGACGCTACAGTGCTGTTCTTGATTTGCCGGCCTATTTACGTGATGGTTCACCCTTACCTGATAAGATGTTAACGTATTCTATTATTGCAAAAGATGATATTGGTAATGTTTCCCCAACTGAGTCGATTTCATTTTTTATTGAGCCGTTATTCCCGTCAGATCAAACGGTTGTTTATAATGATGCTATTTCTGTTTTAGGCTATGCTTCCAAATATGTGAAGCAGATCTCAATCAATGGTAACGTACTTGAAACAGATAAGAATAATGCGTTTTCTACTTCAGTAGAATTGGATTACGGTAAACAAACAATTATTGCGGATATTAAGACAGAAAATGGGCAAGAAATTAAATATTATGCCCGTTTGCTTTGTATTAAGCGATTCCCAGATATCCCGAAGTTTGCTAAGTACCGAAGAGATATCGAATTTCTTGCTACAATGGGTTACGTTGAGGGCAAAGACGATGGGTTATTTCATCCGGATGAAGAAATGACGCGTCGAGATGTCACTTTGGCGATTGCAAAAGAACGAAAAGTTGAAGCTAAAGAGGTTCAGTTTGATCCGTTCTTGGATGTTAAAAAATCAGATCCTGATGCCGGTTTAATTTCAGCGGCTGTGGATGCGGGCATTACATTTGCCTTCGCTGACGGCACGTTTCGTCCCAATGAGAAGGTTTCCATAGCCGATGCCTTTAAAATGTTAAATAACGCGGGTGTTATTGATAGTGAAGATATTGTTGTTAGTAAAGACCCCATTAAACGCTTTGAATTTGCTTTATTTTTTAAACAAGTGCGACGTTATGACCAACGTGTCAATTATTTACTTGATTGGGACCAAGGTTATAATATCCCTAATTAATTAATAATATGACAAAACCATATCGTGTTGGCTTAATTGGGGCTGGCGCTATTGGATTGTATTACTCGTCGTTTTTTGCTGATTTGGGTTGTTCGATTACTGTGTTTACACGCCATCCAGAGGACTATGATGATTCGGAGGTGATGATTGACTCTATTTTGGGACAACGGTCTTTTTTTATTGATCACATTGAATCGTATCAAAATCAACATGTTGACCCTTTTGATTGTCTAATCATTGCAACAAAAGCCTTGCCGTCGATTGATATTGTTAATCTTACCAAACATTACGTATCACAAAATACAGTGATTTTGATTATTCAAAATGGTTTACATATTGAGGTGCCATTACTTACTTATTTTAATCAGCCAATAATCCGTGGCTTGGCATTTATTTGTACAAAACGAGAAACCAAGAATCGAGTTCAGCATATGGCTTATGGTGATTTGACATTAGGGCTTGTTCAAGGTGATCTGCACGATGAACGAATCAATTTATTTTTATCCAAACTGAAAATGACATCACTTCAATATGAATTGGTTGATAATATTCGTTATTCGGTTTGGAAAAAACTACTTTGGAATGCGGCGTTTAATCCTTTGTCAGTGTATTATGGGGGTGTTGATACACGTTATTTACTGACAAATGATTCGGCTTTTCGACGGGTGTCTTTAATTATGGATGAGGTTATTTTTGCCGCGAGCTTTGATAATATTGAACTGACTGAATCATTAAAGCTGCAAATGATAGAAAATACACAAAAAATGGTCCCTTATAAAACCAGTATGTGTTTGGATTATGATGCTGGTTTGCCGCTTGAAATCGATGCTATCTTAGGACATTTGATTCTATTTGTTAAGCAGTTTGGTGAGGGATTACCGACCTCAACCTTTATTTATCATCAATTAAAATCTGGAAATTAATATTACGGTTAACTTTGTCATTTTTTATGTTTAGGAATTGTTGATTTGGGGAATATACTACTGTCCAGGAGAATTTATGAGAATTGTACGAGTCGTAATTCTATTGATGTTTATGCTATATATTCCAATTAGTGCTGTTTCGGGTAACGTGAATGTGCAGTTTTTAATTGGTGATACTGATAATGGTACATTTCAGGGGAGTTACCACATTACGTTTGGCCTGTTTAGTGAGCCCAATCAAAAGAAAGAAGATGCCCTCTGGCAAGAAACCCATAAGTTGGTTGTGACGCAAGGGAAAGTATCAAAAATTTTAGGTACAGTTAAGCCGATCGATTATCATTTATTTAAATCGGATCAGCTTTATATCGGTTTATTTTTTCAGGAATTACCGGATACTCTTTTCGTTCCGATGATTAGTGTTCCTGCTGCTGTTGTATCAAAATATTCGGTGTATGCTAGAGAAATTGAATTTACAGAATCTTGGTTAAAAGTAAACACGGTTAACCAACGTGTAGGTATCGGTATTACTCAAAATTTAACTGTACCACTCCAAGTGGTTGGGTCTGCAAATATTACCACGGTTAATGCGACGGGTTCGATTCATAGCCCGGATGGTTACAATATTCATAAGTTGGATTATTTAAAATTGGTTAATCTTGATGATTATTCGTTATCGCCATTTGATGCTAGTGACACACCAACGGTTGATACTGTTTTTGTAACAAAAGAGCGTAACGTTGGTGTTGGTATTTATGTTACGGCCAATATTTCTGAACAATTGCATGTTAGTGGTAATTTAAAATTAGATAATGGTAGCTATTTGGGATTAAGTAATATTCAACTGGTAGGCGATGCGGGGGCAACTCAAGAAGCTTATAACGATACAAATCAGCTTGTTTGGGATTCAAATAAAGCATTTTTACACGCTGGATACGGTAGTGGGAATAAGTGGAGTCGAACGAATAGTGGCTCTTATTCAGCTGCATTTGGCCGAGATAATAAAGTGTCAGGGGATTATGGCTTTTCCGTTGGAAAAGATAATCAAGTATTAAAAACGGGGTCTTCAGTTGGTGGTGGTTTAGATAATAATGTGAATTCACCATATTCAGGAATTTTTTCAGGTAATAATAATATAATTAATCCGACAACACAGGATCATGGAAAGGCTGTGATTGCCGGTGGAGATTCGAATAAAGTCACTGGTGATTATGCGGGTATATTGGGTGGTCAAAGTAATGAAATTAATAATAGTGATTCCCAAGGCTCTTTTGCCAGTATTGTTGGGGGTAAAACCAATCAAATTTTAAATAATTCAAAATATTCCGCTATTTTAGGCGGACAAAATAATAAGGTATATGGAGAAACATCTTATGCCATGGGGCGGTATATTCAGATTGGTAATGCTGGGGCGTTGCATAATGGTGTTTTTGTGTTCACCGACTCAACCATTAACTCGACCAATTATTTTAATAGTTATTCTTCAGATCAATTTCTAATTTATGCGACAAATGGTGTTGTGGTTGGTTTAGATAATTTTAATAATAAAGCCGACTTGGTTATTGATGAGTTCTCTCCATCAAAAACATACCCACCGTCCGGTTTTGCCGTTAAAGCGCATTCAATTCGTACGGCTGGTGACATTGTTGCAGCAGATGCCGATGGTACGTTAGGATTTCTTGTCGGTGACGGCTCGTATATTACCAATATTTCAAGTTTGTGGAAAAGTGATAGTGCTGCCGGATCAGTTTATGTTGATGATCAACGTATTGGGATTGGCTCAGTTAATGATTTATCGCCTTCTGATACCTTATTATATATAAAGCAAACAGCCGAACATCCAGCAAATATAAAATTAGAAACCACTGGAGGTAATAAGGTTGATTTTGGTATTGATACGACCAATTCACGTATTTCTTCAACGGTCCCATTTAAATTGCAATACAATGCAAATAATGTTGCTGAGGTAACCAATTCAGATAATGGTGAATTTTACGTTTATAGTAATTTAGGTGTGGGGGTGGCAAACCCTGACGATAAATTGGATGTGGATGGTAGTGCCCAAATAACAGGTAAATTAACGGTCCAGTCGATTCAAGCCGCGCAAACCGTTACAGCGAATGCCTTTGTGGGTGATGGAAAAAAACTCACGGATGTGCCTGTCTATTATATGAGTCCGCAAGATTTGTCGCCGCACCAACAGCTTTTAATGCGAGATAATGGGAATGTTGGGCTTGGTAAAGTTACATCTAATATCCAAACGTTATTGCATATTGGTGATGATACAGGGACGCAAGTTCGCCTTGAACAAACGGATGATGCACAAAATCGTTACACCACCTTTGCCTCTAACTCTCGGTTTAATTTAACCTTTAATGATTATCAAAATGATTCAGATGAAGTGATTTCTTTCAATTCAAAAAAGAATGGCTCAACATCCGTTGAACAGTTGGTCATTATTACTGGTGAAGGTAATGTTGGGGTTGGTAAAGTTCCGTCAAACCCCTTGGATGTGTCTGGTAATGTAAAAGCCAATACATTTGAAGGTGATGGGGCCAATGTTACAAATGTCCAATTGAATGCAAATCAAACAAATGATGTGACGTATAATGCCACGGTTACAATCAAAGAAGTTTTAAAGTTAGCACCGTTAACTTCCAATATTGCTTCAGCTTGTGACAATGATGATGATATTGGTTCAATTTATACGGTTCAACCCACAGGAAAAACACTAACCGTTTGTATTTGTGTTGCCAATACAACCGTGAAAAATATCTTGGATGCTACGGCTCACTCTGACTGCAATTGATTAAATTAATTTAGTTAAATTTATTTAATTCACTTTGGTTATGGCCGTTCTTTATTTTTTATTTTTTATTCTATTTTTTATGTTTAATTTATCTAAAAAAAGGGAATAAATAAATGGTGAATTCATGATCATTCGATATTACTTTATTTATATTACATTGTGGTTGTTCAGTTTACTTTTTCCAATTAAAGGTATAATGGCCCCCTCTTATCAATTTGAAGATACAACGCCGCCCATGGTTGAGCTCTCTGGTGTGCTTGAGCCTTCCAATAAAACATTGATTAATGGGACTTATAAAAGTAAGGTGAGTGTTTTCAATACGGATCAAAGTGTGCCAACGGCTTCATTTACGAAGTCAATTTCTGTGATAAATAATTATTTTCGTACTGAAATTGATTTGAAATCAACATTGGTTCCTTTTTTTAATGCAGGTAAACCCGTAAAGGTGAGAATCGATTTTTCGGATAATTTGCATGCTGAATTACCCATTGCCTCGATTCCGTCGGTGATCAAATCCTACTCTGCGTTGACTTCAACTCAAATGATGGATCCATCCCTTATTTATTATGACTATGAAAATATGAGAATTGGTATTGGTACAAAGAACCCTGAGGTTACAGTTGATCTTGTTGGAACCATGAATGTTTCTAAATACTTATATGGTGATGGTTCTCAATTATCAAACTTAACATATAAGGGTGAAGATAATTATAACTCATTACGTTCACAAAATGGTGAGTTTTTGGTTGTTACCGTTAATGTTGATGGGGATATGATGATTGGTGGTCGAACTCAACAAGATACTATATATACGGATTTAACGGTTTATGGGTCTTTGCTAGTTGAGCCTAATAAATTTATTACATCAAATATTGTTTCTGGTGCAGGATCTCGTTGGATGTGGTATTCAGAGCGAGATGTTTTACGTATTGGGTATGTGCCTTCTTATTATTGGGATGATCAATTTAGTGGAAATAATTCCATTGTTTTTGGTTATGCATCTATGGCCACAGGTAATTATTCCATTGTTACTGGTGGTTACTATAATGAGGCTCGATCTGATAATTCTATTATTGCGGGTGGAAGCAAAAATAAAGTACTGGGTGATTCAAGTATTATTGTTGGTGGTCAAAGTAACCTTATTGATTCTGAAAGTTCCGTTATTTTGGGTGGTATGCAGAATATTGCTCGTTACAGTTCGATCGTTCTTGGTGGTTATGAAAATCAATCGTTTGGTGATAATGCCATTGTTTCAGGTTATAAAAACCGAAGTAAGGGTGAGAAATCCATTGTTTTGGGTGGTAAAAATAATGAATTATTTTCTGACGGCTCCTTATCGATGGGGCAAAAAACATATGTTTTTCCATCGCATAATAATACTGTTGTGTTTGGCTTATCAGATCAAAATACAAAGTCTATTTCCTCCGGAAATATATATATTAATGTTAACAATGGGGTGGGTATTGGGACCAGTGTAACAACACCCAATGGATTTAATGTTGAAGGCATTGTTTCAGCCAATTTTTTACTTGGTGATGCAAGTCAAGTTACAAATATTAAAAACCCTGATAGCGCTTGGGCTATTATAGATCCATCCAAGCCTACGTTTATTGTTCACCAAGGGCGAATGGGCGTAAATACAAGTAATTTGGTTGAATCATTAAATGTTTCAGGTAGTATCCATATTTCAGGAAAAGCTGAAGATGATGAGGGGACCATTCGTTATGATAATGATGAATTTTCTGTTTATAAAAATGGTCAATGGGTATCACTGCAAATGAAAGATACGGATACCACTTATAATGCAACCGCTGGCATGTACTTGAATCAAGCCACAAAGACATTTGATTTGGTGACTGCCAATACGACCATTGGACAGGTTCTTATTTGGAATGGAAAACAGTGGGCGCCTGCATTTATGGATCAATTTATTGAGCAAGCTGAGGCTTCTCGAATCAATAGTTTAGATTTACCAAAGCGTTTGTATTACCCCACAGGTAATGTTGTTATTAATAAACCGGCATCAATGCAGGATTCTCAAATACCAGACTATCCACTGACTGTGTTTAACTCAAGTGATCAAGATACATCGCTTTATCTTTTTGACGACTCGGGCATTGGCCCTTATATGTCACTATCAATAAATCCTCCTGGTGTTCATTTTCAAGCGTTATATAATCGCGGCTCATTCATTCAATCATCAGCCAGAGGCGCCGGGCTAGAAGTTACAAATAATGCGTTTGTTATTTATATTGATGATGATTCAGGTATTAAAAATTCGTTGATGAAGATGAGTGATGCCTCATTTCGAATTCAAGATAATGCGACACTTCGTAAATTTCCATTTTTTGTGGGTGGTACGATGGCATCGGACTCTTTTTTAATTCATTCGGATTCAAATGCCATTGGAATGTATTTGTTGGATGATTATTATCGGACTTGTACGGATACAACCGGCCCTTCATTGCCATGTTATGGGACTCAAGCAAAAGAGCGATCTCTGGTGTTTCAACAAAAACCCAGCGGTGAATTTAATTTGCAGTCGGGACCATTATCTGGTGATGTTATTTTTTCACAACGGGGTCAACAAGTTGCGCGAATTCAATTAAGTAAATTGGGAAAAACATTGTTTGGAATTACACCCAAATGGTTAAGAGCTGAGATGGATGTTTATGGTGGGGATATCCATGTTACTGATGGTTATGGGATTCATTTTTACAATTATAAAGTTAAAAAATCTGATATTATTTTAGATTCGACGAAAAATAATCGTATTGAAGTTTTTACATCATCTGAATTTAATGTGCCTAATTTATCAGTATCAGCCACAGGCAATGTGGCATTGAATTCGCCGGCAGATGATCGTTACGATCTCTTGGTTACCAGCACTCAAAATTCGAGGGCTATGATTGTTCAATTAAATGCCAAGGATAATTTGAATTCGGCGATTCGCTTTTTAGTCGATAAAAATTCGGATGATGATTTTGCTGATGATGGCGAATTATATCGTATGCATTTAGCTAATAATCAACTGATTATTAATGATGCCGATGCTGACCAATTAATAACCATTGCCCAAAATGGTTTTGTTGGCCTAAATAACTCAACTCCCACAGTAGCGCTTGCGGTTAGTGGGGATATTGTTATGTTAAATCAATCCGGTCTTTACTTTAATGAAGTTGGAGATAGTACGGTTTATCCAGCGATTGAAGTTAGCTCCAATGCGACTCAACTTGAATCATCGGATCATATTATTTTTCAGAACCCCTCTGGTGACGTTGCGATTGATATTGATTCTAACGGTGTTGCCCTCAACACATTAAAAGATAAAAATACCATCGATAATGTTGCGATTGGGTTTGAAGTGAGTGGAAATATGGTTGTTAGTGGGGATATTTATAATAAGCTTGATGATAAAATATTTCCTTTGGATGTTAAAAACCAATCGCATTCTAAATTGGCTAGAAAAGTCGATACAATTGAAATTGATACAGCTTCGGGTCTTTCGCTAACCGGGACCAATGTTCCAGGTAGTCTACTTAAGGTTGTTGGTAAACCGTATTATAATCGAATTAAAGTTCCGAATGGTGATATTTTGTCGGCAACGGCCAATACCGATTTACGCCTTATTGGTCGTGGAATTACCATTACAGCGAATAATCAACAAGGTCGTGCTACGGTTTCAAGTGAGACTTATGATAATTTAAAACTTTTAAATGATCTTGTTTCGGGTGGTGAAATTGCTGGAGATTTAACTGTTCGTGGTGATTTTATTATTTTGGGTAATAAGTTGAAAGGTAATGCGGCTGGAATCTTTAAAATTCCATACCGTTGGCAACGTGTGACTCGAAATAATACGGCTATTGCTGATCCAGTAGGTGCTCGGCCTGATTATTACGATGAAGGTGAAATTTATTATACCCGGGGGAATGTTGGAATTAATACAGATTCGCCAAAGACGCTTTTTGAAACGGTGGGAACGGCCTCAGTTAATGAACTGTTAATTTCAAATGGACTTGAAGTTTCAACCATGACTTCAACCTCAGATTATCGATTAAGAGCCACAAATGCATTGTCATTTCAATCCAAAACTGATGATATTGTGATTGGTCGAAACGGCGAAATACTTTCTTCAGATACATTCGATGAATTTCTTAAAATTACCAATAAATCTCAATTATTATTTGATACTCTAAGTTCTCCTTTTCTGATTGATTTAGGGAAAAACAATCCCAACAATATTACAGAATTTTTTATTGATACAACCAATGAATCCAATATCGATTTTAAACGGGCTTCCAGCAGTTCTTTTTTTAGTATTCGTTATGATGATGATGGTTCGAGTTTTTCTGAGACCTTTTCTTCTTTCCCTAACATTCAAATGGAATCATTAAATGGCTTTGGTTTTTATACAAATAATGGAAAGAGTACCATGCAACTCTCTGATCAAGGTCATGTTGGTATTTTTCAAAATAAGCCGGTTAATAATTTAGATGTGAATGGCAATTTATCTGTTGGATATACAAATGCAGCGCCGGCAAACTCCCTTATTGTTGAACGAAATATTGGTGTTGGGCTAAATACGGGGCTATTGCCACGGGCAAAAATGGAAGTTAGTGGGTCCGTCATTGTTGGCGCCCCGAGTATATCAAAAATTGCTGAAGGATTTTATATAAAAGGGCAAGGAAATTCGAGGTTATTGATTGGTGGGTTGGCTAAAGATGATGAACATGTATTTGCCAAAGGTGATCTATCGATCAAAAATGGTCTTTTAACGATTCGTAACGGGAATGATCCGGCGCTTGTCATTACTCGTGATAATTCAAGTGCAACAAAAACTGATCGTGTTGCTCAAATTGAATCGGCTCGAGGTTTAAGAGTCAATAGTTTTGATGGGATTAATTTTAAAACATTTGATGGCACCTCCAATTGGGATAATGAACTTGTTTTAACGACCTCTGGAACACTAGGGGTTGGGGGTACCCCAAATACGGTGTTACATGTGATGGATGATGATAATGATACCTTAGTAAAACTAAAATCTAGTGGTGACTCAATGATACGAATGAAGTATGGGTCTCAACAGGCTGTGATTGGTTCTAATGCTGATGGATTAAAGATTAAAACAAACTCGTCATCATTGGCCAGTGCTGAATTAACCGTTGCTAACGATAGAATAGGTATTAATGCGAATCCGATCGATAACTTTGACATGCATGTTAATGGTAACTTAAATGCAACAAACTATATTATTACAGACCAATATCATGCCAATCGCTATCGTAATTTTCAAACGGTTCCAACGGGTGTTGTCATTTTATGGATTGGTGATTCAAGTAAAATTCCTACGGGTTGGCAACTTTGTAATGGTAATAATGGTTGCCCAAATATGGAAGGTAAATTTGTTAAAGGTGTAAATTCCAATTACTCCAATATTAATACGACAGGTGGGACTCATGATGGTGTTTTATCAGCGACCACTCATTCTCATGACAGCGCAAGTCATTTTCATAAACTGACGTCCGATGGTCATAAGCATTCATTTCGATTACATGACCGGCGCATTGCAGCACATACAAATTATGTTAGTGGCTATCAACACATGGGGGGATCAGATGGTGGTTCGTATACTGTATTGACGGCGAATGGTACTCATCGGCATTATCATGATAGTACGCATAACCATAGTGGTTCACCTCAATTTACGGGTGGCTCCCATGCCAATAATCATGGTAAATCTGGTGAAGAAACACATTCTCATGGTGGTGCAAATTCAACTGAATCTACTAACAAAACAAATGGAACAGGAACAGGTGCTGTTGGGACAGATGGTGATCAACACGAACATACATTTGATAACCGCCCCCAGTCCAAAGCGGTTTACTTTATTGTAAAGGTGGATGAAACATGATTCGATATTTGATTTTATCTATTTTTGTTTTAACTCAATTCACCCTTTCTAAACAAGTTTCGTTTCAATTATATTTGCAGGATTTGGAAAATAAAAAGCCACTTCATAAAACAGAACAGATTTCTGTTAAATCATCATTTGTTGATGAGAATAAAAAATCTTACTTCGAACAAACCAAATTAATGACAATCGAAGATGGTTTTTTGCATTTAAACATTGATTTTGATTTAAATATTGATGATAACCTTTTTATATTTGATCAAAAAAACTTAAAATTAAAATTGGAATTACTTGAGGATGAGTTACTGATTCCGATTACAGTGTCATCACTTGCTGTTATATCGCAACTTTCTGATCGTACAACTCAAATAGATAATGTGAAACTTTTAAATGTTGATTATAAAAACAAGGTACTCCAAATTGGTGGCAGTGCCATTACAAAAAATGCAATTAATATTTCAGGTACGTTAAGAGCAACTAAATTTATTGGTGATGGTGAATATATTTACAATGTTGAGGGGAGTGGTTTAAGTGATGATCATTCTCTGGAAAAGAACTTGTCTCGAAACTGTCCCCCAAATAATAAAAATTCGGATTGTCAATATGGTCAGGATGTTCTTTATATTACAAATGATCCTTTTGTTGGAATTAATACCACTGAGCCTCAAATGCCATTTGATTTTCGTGGTCGAACTTTATTTACAAAAGGTGAACTCAATGCAGGGGTTATCAATTTTCCTTTACAAAAGAATCAATCGATTATGGCTTGGGATCATCAAAATGGATCATTTAAGGCGGGTTATGTTAGTCGAGATGTAAGTGTTAAGTTTGATTCGTTTTCTCATTCAACAATTTCCATTGGAAAAGATATTGCGACAACCGGTCGAAATTCAGGTGTTTTTGGTGGTGATACAAACACTATTGACGGTAATTATTCGGTTATTATTGGCGGTAAAGATAATTCAGTAACCGGTGATTATTCAGTTGTTGTTGGTGGTGATCGAGAACGTGTCCATAAAGGTTATGTGGCGAATATTGGTAGTCAAGAAAATATTGTGAGTTCAAATTATGCTGTTTTACTATCGTCGGAGAAAAATAAACTTTCTGGTAAATATCAGACCATTATTGGTGACAATAATGTGATTTCTGGCTCTGATATTTTTGTTTATGGAGATAATAATCAAGTGAATGCAGATAACGTTATGGTGATGGGTAAGGCTTCAAAAGTGGATTTTAATAACTCATGGATTGTAAATATGTCATCATCGCTACTTGCGCAAGCTTCAAAAACCAATCAAGTGATTTGGATGGTTGATAATTCTGTTTCAATTAATACAAGTAATATTTCTGAAGCGCTTGTTATTGATGGTGAACTAAAATCAACCTCATTTCGAGGGGACGGTTCAAGACTTAAAAATGTGTCCTTGGTTGATAAGTATTGGTTTATGGAAGGTATGAAAATGACAAATGAACCCTATACCTTGGGTTTGAACACTGTATCAAAAAATAAAAACCGTATTAATTTAAAAAATGGTCTGACATTAACGTCGGATCAGTCAACACGACCTGGAACATTAAGTTATATTAATGGTGATTTGGTTGGTTTTGCGTCCAATGTTACTCATTCATTAACCATTCAAGATGTTGATACAACGTATAATGTTAGTTCGATTCTTTCGAAAGTAAATAATCAAATTTCGTTGGCTACAAGTAATGTTAAAAATAATGATTATTTGGTTTATGATGGTCAAGCTTGGGTTTATTCAGGTAAAACGACTTGGACTAAATTAGTAAGCTCATTGAGAAATGATCGGGCCATTTCATTTTGGGGCTCCAATAATTATCTTGGACGTCTATCATTAACGCATCCGGTGAATAATAATTCTCAATTTGTAAACCCAACATCGACCAAGGGCGTTTCTTTAAAAATGGGAAAACGTAAAGGCCAAAATCAACCCATTGTTATGGGATTTAATATT
>MDTB01209122.1_pt1 | contig 13172 bp, 13 predicted proteins | sample 811161 | NCBI WGS metagenome assembly MDTB01 (sample SAMN05326650, study PRJNA326480) | marine metagenome | isolation source: seawater | place: Mediterranean Sea | collected 2009 | reverse complement strand
TTATTCGGCTTTTGGTCCGGGGTGTAGCGCAGCCTGGTAGCGCATCTGGTTTGGGACCAGAGGGTCGCAGGTTCGAATCCTGTCGCCCCGACCAAAAACAGCCTTCACGCAAGTGGAGGTTTTTTGTCGTTTGGCGCCAGCGATAAAGAACCTGCGAATAAGCCGGTTAGCCTAGGGCGAGACGCAGGAGTTCTTCGGTCGTGGCGGTGTCTGCCGCTTGGGCGCTGGCCTTGCGGACAAGTTTATCGGCTTCGGCGGGCTTATAACCGAGAGTAATGAGGCTGGCCACGGCGTCCTGGAAGTGAGTCGCGGCCGGTGGGTGGGCCGCGCCGGTGCCGGGTAGGCCGGTGCTTCCCGGGGAATCGGCAAAGACTTTATCGCGCAATTCAATGATGAGTCTTTCCGCAGTTTTTTTACCGATGCCGGGGCATTGCGAGAGGAGGGCTACATCGGAACCGGCAATGGCGCTGCGCAGAAGTTCGACGGACATACGGCTGAGGATGGCGATGCCGATTTTAGGCCCGATTCCGGAGACACGCTCGACGAGGAGCCGAAAAAAGTCGCGGTCCTCGCGTGTGGCGAATCCGTAGAGGGTGGCGCTGTCTTCGCGGTAGACGGCATGGATGAAGAGCTGACATTCTTTACCGGTTGCGGGTAGTTTTTCGGCGGTGGTTACGGGGACGTGTACTTCATAGCCGAGGCCGCCGGCTTGAATGATCGCGGAGAGCGGTGTGGCTTCGAGGAGGGTCCCTTTGATTTGTGAAATCATGGGCTAATCGGTCAGCCCGAGGACGTCTTCCATATTGTAGAGGCCGGGCTTTTGGCCGACGGCCCAGTGTGCGGCACGGACAGCGCCCTGGGCGAAGATGCGTCGGTCGGTCGCGCGGTGGGTCAGCTCGATGCGTTCTCCCTGACCGCAGAAGTAGACGGTGTGCTCGCCGACAATATCGCCACCACGAACGGCGTGGACGCCAATTTCGCGCTGGGGACGGGCACCGACGATGCCTTGTCTGCCGTGGACGGTTTGTTCGGGGGTAAAGTCATAGCCTTGGCGGAGGATTTCGATCAGTCGCTCAGCCGTACCGCTGGGGGCATCCACTTTGTGGTGGTGGTGCAGTTCCAGTACTTCGGGGTCGAATTTGGGGCCGAGAATGGCTGCGGCCTTGCGGGTCAGGTAGTTGAGTGTATTGACGCCGACTGAGTAGTTGCCGGCCCAGACGACGGGGATCTGGCTTGTTGTCGCATCGAGGATAGCTTGTTTCTCATCCTCGCTGTGGCCGGTCGTGCCGATAACGAGGGGCTTATTCTGTGCGGCCGCGAGTTGAGCGATGGGCAGGGTGGCTTGGTGAAAGCTAAAGTCGATCACGGCCTGGCAGTTTTCGATGTGGTCTTCGGCGCGGTCTCCCTGATCGCAGGCGGCGGCAAGGATCGCATCATTGGCTTCGGCGATTTCAATAATGGCCTGGCCCATCCGGCCCTTGGCTCCGTTGAGTAGTATTGGTAAGGGCATGGTCTAGGATTGTTGGGTGGTGCCGGTGAGCGCATCGAGCAAGGGGTCGAGCATTTCCCTGGAGGCTGCAGTGAGGGGTGAAAGGGGGAGACGAACCTCGGGCGATTCGATAATGCCGGCCCGGGTCAGGGCATATTTAATCGGTACCGGGTTGGGCTCGACAAAGATGGCCTTAAAGAGCGGGTAGTACTTCAGGAAAGTGGTTCGGGCAGTAGCGAAGTCATTGTCGTTCGCGGCACGTACCATTTCGACCAGTGGGGCAACGATCAGGTTGGAGGCCACGCTGATGACGCCGGTCGCTCCGGCGGACATAAAGGGCAGGGTGAGACCGTCATCTCCGCTCATCACAGCGTAGTCCGGGCCAAGCCGGCGGACGTATTCGGTGACTTTTTCGGAGGAGCCTTCGGCGGCCTTCATGCAGTTGACATGGGGGTACGCTTCGTAGAGTCGGGCGGCCACATCAACGGAAATTTCGATGCCGCAACGGGAGGGGATCGAATAGAGGACGATGGGCTTTTCGGTGACCGCTGCGATCTGGCTGAAATGTTGAAAGAGGCCTTCCTGGCTGGGCTTATTATAGTAGGGGGCAACGACAAGGAAACCGGCGGCTCCGGCGGCTTCGGCCTGACGGGTTAGCTCAACAGCTTCGGCAGTCGAGTTGGAGCCGGTTCCGGCAATCACGGGAACACGGCCGGAAGCGGCGGCGACGGTCGCGCGAATCACTTCAATATGTTCGGCATGATTGAGGGTGGGCGATTCTCCGGTTGTCCCGACGGAGACAAGACCGTTGATGCCGCCATTCAATTGGTGAGCGACGAGTGCATCGAGATCGCCGTAAGCGATTTGCCCATTCTGCATGGGGGTGGCCAGGGCGGTGTAGACGCCGGAGAAATTGGGTGACTCAGTCATGCCTGTGGAGTGCTGTTGTGTGATCGCTATGATGAATTGTCGTTGCTATGAAAACGAAGTCCGAGGCGGGATGGTTCAACCTTAAATTTTAGCTCACTTGCATTCTGCCGGTTGAAGGAGGTGCTGGAGGGAGTCGATGAGTGACTGGCGGATCGGTTTGGCGCGCTCAGCGAGTGCTTGTTGCCGCTCTTCATAGAGGGTGCGTCCGGCGCCGGTTTCAACGGCAATGCTGTGGAGACCAAGGGACTGGCAATCGTAGGGGCTGGCTTCCATATCGAGGATACGGGCTTCAGCCGCCATTTGAAAACTTTGCCAGAGCAAATGGGAACCGACCCAGGGCATGCATTGGGCAGCCAGTTTGTAGAGGTCCATGTTGGTATGGAGGCAGCCGCCCTGTTCGTTATGAATGCGCGTTTGTTTCTCCGGACGGATGCGGTTAAAGTTTTTCGCTGAGGGGGTAAAGAAGCGGAATGCATCGTAGTGACTACAGCAGATGGGGCGGCTGCGGACAAATGTATTAATGGTCTCCTGGGGGACGCGCAGGGGCAGCTTTTCACGGTGGCGTACTTCACCTTCTTTGTCGCCTCGATAGACCATGGCCCATTCATGCATGCCAAAGCAGCCGAAGCGGGCGGGCCGCTCTTGCACGGCGCGGCAAAGAGCGAGTGCCATTTCCAGGCGGTGGTGGGTGGCGGCGTCCATCTTGGACGGATCGAGAAAGATGCCTTGGTTTGTCCGGCTGTAGTATTTGGGACTGAAAGAGGGTTCGTTGTCTTTGCTTTGGAGGAAGATGCCATAGCCGGGATGCCAGGCTTCAAGTTGTGAGGGCGGGTTGCGGTAGTAAATAAAGAGAAAGTCATGAACCGGATGCATCTTGCCGGAGGCTCTGCGCCGGCGGTAGGGAAGCGTCCAGGCTTGAGCCCGGGTCCGGTGCTCGGCCGCTAGTGTGCTCCAAGTCTCGAAGCTGAGCGGTTTCATCTTTCCTCTGGCCAATTCATTAAATCGCGGCGATTCCGTCCGAGAGGATCTCGGCGGCACGATCGATATCCTCCCCATCGTGTGCGGTGCAGAGGAAGCAGGTCTCGTAGGCCGATGGCGGCAGGTAGACGCCCGCCTCCAGCGCATAGCGGAAGAGTTTGTTGAAGTGCTGTGTTTCGCTGCCGGTGGCATCATCGAGGTTGCGCACTCGATCTTCACTAAAGAAGAGTGCAAACATGGAACCGACCTGTGGGACTTGCAGGGGCAGGCCTTTGGCTTTGGCCGCACCGAGCAGGGCGGATTGTATCGTTTCTCCGAGTTTTTCGAAGAGTGGGTAGGGGTTCGTCTGGAGGAGCTTTCGCAAGGCGGCAATGCCGGCGGCCATGGCGAGCGGGTTGCCGCTGAGGGTGCCGGCTTGATAGACCGGCCCGTCGGGTGCGAGGTGATCCATAATATCCGAGCGTCCACCGAAGGCGCCAACGGGTAGACCGCCGCCGATGATTTTGCCCATAGCGGTCATGTCCGGAGTGATGCCGATACGCTCCTGTACGCCACCCAGTGCCAGACGGAAGCCGGTCATGACTTCATCAAAGATAAGCAGGCTACCGTGCTTTGTGGTGATTGCCCGGAGGAATTCGAGGTAGCCGTCGTCAGGCAGGATGAATCCGCAGTTGGCCGGATAGGGTTCGACGATGATAGCGGCGATTTGATCCCCCTGCCGGTGAAACGTTTCTTCGATGGCTGCGGTATCATTGTAGTCGAGGACGATGGTTTCTGCGGCAAAAGAGCCGGGGACGCCCGCGCTATCGGGATTGCCCAATGTGAGGGCGCCGGATCCGGCTTTGACTAGAAGGGAGTCGACATGACCGTGATAACAGCCGGCGAATTTGATGATTTTATCGCGTCCGGTGAAGCCCCGGGCGAGGCGGATAGCGGACATGGTCGCTTCGGTACCGCTGTTGCACATGCGTACTTTTTCGACCGAGGGCACGATTTGCACTAGGAGTTCAGCCATTTCCACTTCAAAGGGATTGGGTGTGCCAAAGCTGGTGCCGTTTTGCAGGGCTTGGGCGACGGCTGCCTGTACATCGGGGTCATTGTGCCCGTGAATAGCGGGACCCCAGGTGCAGACGAAGTCGATCAACTGATCACCGTCGGCGGTATGGAGGTGGGCGCCTTCGGCCCGCTTGGTAAAGAAGGGAGCGCCGCCGACCGAGCGGAAGGCCCGAACGGGAGAATTAACGCCGCCGGGAATGACCCGGGAGGCGCGTTCCAGAAGGTTGCCGGATTGTGTGTGGTTCATGAAATTGAATCGTTGGATGCAAGCGGTGCCTAGTTAACGTACTTTTGCACAATTGGTATACGACGGCCAACACCGAAGGCCAGGGGTGAAGTTTTGAGTCCAGGTGCCGCCTGTTTGCGTTTGTATTCATTGAGGTCCACTTTCCGGACAATGTCGTCGACGCATGCCGGGTCGTGGCCCCGTTCGACGATCTCTGCCCGGCTCAAACCATTCTCAACGTAGAAGTGTAGAATCTCGTCGAGCACGGGGTAGGGGGGCAGAGAGTCCTGATCTTCCTGATCCGGCCGGAGCTCGGCAGAGGGCGCTTTTTCAATTGTACTGGGTGGGATGATTGTGCGCGTTTGGTTGATCCGGCGGGCGAGGGCATAGACTTCCATCTTTGGCAGGTCGGAGAGCACGGCGAGTCCGCCGCACATGTCGCCGTAGAGTGTGCAATAGCCGACAGCGAGTTCGCTTTTGTTTCCGGTGGTCAGGAGAAGGGCGCCGAATTTATTGGAGAGGGCCATGAGAAGGAGGCCACGGGCGCGTGCCTGGATGTTTTCTTCCGTCACATCGGGCGCTTTTCCGGAGAAGACGGGACCGAGCGTGTTCTCGGCAGATGCGACGACGTCGGCGATAGATAACTCGTGAAATTCAATACCGAGATTGGCCGCGAGGTCGGCGGCGTCTTTCCGGCTGTGCCCACTCGAGATAGCGGAGGGCAGGGCGACGCCGATGATATTTTCTGCTCCCAGTGCCTCCGCTGCGATGGCGCAGACGACGGCCGAATCAATTCCACCGGAGAGGCCGATCAGTGCTTTTTTAAAGCCACTTTTCCGGGTGTAGTCGCGCAGACCGAGGGTCAGCGCTTGCTCTGTGGCGGCGATACCGGTTGGATGTTCCGTTGCCTCGGGTTGGGTTTCCGGATCGAGCGAGATAATTTTATTTGCCTCACGAAAGGCGGGTAGACCGGATTGGATGCCTTCGTCTGGCGTGGCGACCAGACTAGCACCATCAAAGATCAACTCGTCGTTCCCGCCGACTGCATTACAGTAGATGACGGGACAGTTGCACTGAGTAGCGGCAAGGTGAACGAGTTGCTCACGGGTTTGGTTTTTACCGCTATGCCAGGGACTGGCCGAGAGATTGAGCAGGAGGTCGATACCCTCATCGGCTAAACGCACCAGAGGATTGGTCTCATAGCGGCAGAGGGTTGGCTGGTCCTGTTCTGCCCAGAGATCTTCGCAGATGGTCAAGCCCACGCGGAGCCCATTCCAGGAGTGGATGAGGGGTGCTTCGGCGGGTTCAAAGTAGCGTTCTTCATCAAATACGTCGTAGCAGGGGAGGAGGGATTTTCTGGCGATTGCGGCAACGGTGCCTTCCTCGCACCAGGCGGCGGCGTTGTAGTAGGGTCGACCGTGAGATCCTTTCGGCCGTTTTTCAACGAAGCCGATGATGGCCGGGACGTTTCCGGTCTCTGCGGCAATGGACTTCAGGGTGGCCTCGTTGTCAGCGACGAATCGGCTTTTAAAGAGGAGGTCGCGTGGCGGATAGCCGGTGACCGCCAGTTCGGGAAAAATAACCAGATCCGCACCATCCGCGACGAGCGAGTGGTAGGCGTCGAGGATGCGCCGGCGGTTGCCCGGGAGGTCACCCACGGTGGTATTAATTTGGCCGATGCCGATTTTCATTATGATTAGAAGAAATGTCTGGTTTGCCGTGTTGCAAACTATGTCTGCAATAGACAAACAGTCCTTTCGTAATGATCAACCTAAGACAGCACCCGAAGAATCTCGTCCTGGCCTCGGCTTCTCCCCGCCGCAGCGAGCTTTTGCAGCGCATGGGTCTGCCGTTTACGGTGCGCCCGGCGGATATTCCGGAACTGGACGCTCATTTGGATGGCCCGGCCCGGATGGTTTTGCTCAATGCCGCGATGAAAGCGGAAAAACTCAGTGCCGCGCATCCGGAATCGCTGGTATTGGGCTCGGATACAACCGTGGTAATCGACGATGTCATTTTGGGGAAGCCCGTAGATATGGAGGCAGCCTGTGCCATGCTGCAGATGCTATCGGGCCGGGCGCATACTGTTTTTACCGCAGTGGCCCTGCGCTGGGAGGCGGGGGATTTTCTCGATGATTTTGTCGAAAGCAGTCAGGTCCGTTTCCGTGCTCTTGATGCGGCCGGCATCCGGGCCTATTTTGATTTGGTCAACCCACTGGACAAGGCGGGTGCCTACGGCATCCAGGAAGGACGTGAGTTGATTATTGAGGCGGTCGAGGGATCTGTTGAGAATGTTATGGGTCTACCGATACAAGCGCTTCAGGCGCATCTCGATGCGCAGGGATTCAACTTCAACTCATCGGATGGCTGAGGCGCATCCGAGTGGCCATTTTTCTTTTGTCTCTATCCTCCGCAAATACACCCGAACCGCTACTTTTCCAAGGCGATCATGCCCAGCCGGGTCGCCGGCGAGCGACTGTGATTGGTTTGCTCGTGGCGCTATTTGTGCACCTACTGTTATACCTCTGCTTGCCGGAAAAGTTTTATCCGGTGCCGATAGCGGTCTCCCCGGCAGATGAAATCGAGTTGGAACTGGAGATGGCGGCCGTCGAAGAACCGAGTCCGGAGTCACTCCGTTTTGTCGAAGCTAACCCGGAGGTGCCGGAAAATACCCCCGACCGGTCGGACCAGTATTCTTATCGCAGTACGCAGGCGGCCGATCAAAGCCCGGAAGCTTCTATCCTCGAGGCACCCAAAGTCGATGGGGAGGAGCCCTCGCAGAAAATCATAGATGGGGAATTGGAGTCGGCTGTTGTTTTACCCAGTGTGGTGGTCGCCGGTGGAGCATCAAATGCTGCAGTGGAGGCGGCTGCTCAAGCTCCGGGAGCGCCGCCAGCATTGCCGGAGGTACCCTCGGCCCCGCGTCTGCCAACGGCGGAATTTATTGAGCAAACGGAGTTACCGGAAGATCCTGCGGGGACCTCTCCACTCAACCGGGATACGGAAAACGCTGCATTGGAGGCACTCCCGGAAGACGGGCCGATCGCCTTGTATCAAAATACCGAGGCAGCGGATACGGTTGAGCCGGGTAGCGGAGTGGATACTGCGGGCATTGAAGAGACTAGGATAATACCGCGGGTGCGGCCTCGTCTGGCACCGGAATTGTTGACCGGTCCGATCATGCAGTCGCTCGGTTCGGCCAGCCGCCGGGGAGCGCTTTCGATCGACGCGACCTTTAGTGAATTCGGGGAGTACGAACAGCAGTTTTACGCGGCTTTGCAACTGGGTTGGTATCAGGAGATCGAATTTCATCAGCCGATGGATACAGCTTCTTCTGTTGCGGTTCGTTTTACCATGCAGGCAGACGGTACGATTCACGATATCGATGTCGTCCAGAGTAATGCCAGCCCGCTGGCGACACTCCTCTGTGAGTCGGCTCTGGCCAAGCGTTCGCCTTTCCGATCTTGGACGAAGGAAATGATTGCTGTTTTCGGTACGGAACGAACACTCACCATTCGTTTCAACTACCGATGAGCCATTGTTTGTCAGTTCAAACCGAAGGCCTGCCCTTCGGGAAAAATGTTCGTCTTCTGGGAAAAAACCAGGACGGCCTGGTCGCTTTGGAAAAGCCGGAAAATATCTTATCCCACCCGAATTCGGAAAAAGATATTCGAAAGTCCCTCCTGCATACTAGTTATGATCTGGACGGAGAATTTTATTTCTGGGAAGCAGCGGGTGAGCGCCGGCGCGCATGGTTGGTCAATCGTTTAGACTCGGCCACTTCCGGAGTCATCCTCCTCGCCCTAGACGGCGATTTGGCGGAGGTCGTTAAAAAACAGTTCTCCGGACATCATGTGAATAAGGTGTACTATGCCGTGGTTCGGCAGAGCCCGTCCGTGCCTGCCGGCACTTGGCAGGATACGCTGAAGAAGGATGTTTATCGGGGAAATCGTCTGGTCAAGGGCGGTCAAAGGATACCGGCGAAGACGCGCTACCAATTGGTTACGAGACCGAAGGGCGGTTTTCCGGTTTCTCTGCTCAAGCTTATGCCGGTGACCGGTCGGACCCATCAATTACGGGTGCAGTGCAGTCAGCGGGGGCATCCTATTGTGGGTGACCGCACTTACGGCAAGTTCAGCTTTAACCGCGAAGTGAGAGCGGAAACGGGGGTCAAGCGCCTCTTGTTACATTCTGCCGAGACTTCTTTGCGTTATGCTTTTCGCGGCCAGGCGAGAGAATTCCGCGCGGAATCGCCACTGCCGGATTCTTTTCAACAAGTGATGCGCTTTCGTCCCGGTGTGACCCGCGGGTATGGGGGTGGAGACTAGGCTTAGACCAGCCCGAACTTATAGGTCGTACGGGTGCGATAGACAGCGCCCGGACGAAGTATAGCGCAGGGGAAGTTTGCTTGGTTCGGCGCATCCGGGAAGTGTTGGGTCTCCAGGCAAAAAGCGCCTCGATTAACGTAGGGCTGCCCGGATTTTCCGGTCTGGCTGCCGTCGAGAAAGTTGCCTGAGTACAGTTGCACGCCCGGGGCATCTGTCCAGACCTCCATCTTCCGGCCGCTTTCCGGTTCGCTTACGGTGGCGACATGCGCCGGCACTCCCGCTTCTGTATGTAAAACAAAATTATGGTCGTAGCCGCCGGCTAGGCTCAACTGTTCCGATTCGTCGTCAATCCGGCTTCCCATCTTTTGTGTCTTATTGAAGTCGAAAGGGGTACCGGCCACCGGTGCCAATTCTCCGGTCGGGATCATACCCCGGTCGATCGGTGTATACTGGTCTGCGAAAATGTGCAGATCGTGGTCCAGCACAGTGCCGTTTCCTTCACCGCGGAGGTTAAAGTAACTGTGGTTGGTCAGGCTGACCGGTGTCGCTTGATCCGTTACCGCGTGGTAATCGATTTCCAGCGCATTGTCCGATCGCAGCCAGTAGTGAACTGTGACCTGTAGATTCCCCGGATAGCCTTCCTCCCCGTCAGCACTGTGGTAAGTCAGCTTCACTCCCTGCGATTCGCCATCCTCGACCGTTTCTGCCTGCCAAACCTTCCGGTCGAAGCCCTCTGTGCCACCATGCAAGTGGCAGGGGAGGTCATTTGCCGTGCTGTTATTGGTCAATCGATAGACCGTGCCATCAAGCGAGAAGCCACCGGGCGCAATCCGATTGCCGTAGCGCCCGATGAGCGCGCCAAAGTAGGCACTGTCGGCTTCATATTCGGCCGTCGAGTCGTAACCCAGCACCACATCGCCCAGATTGCCCTCGCGGTCAGGAACGAGCAACCGGGTGACGATGCCCCCATAATTGCAAATAGCCACCTGCATACCCGATGGGTTGGACAGTTGAAAAAGTTCCACTGCTTGCCCTGACTGCGTCTTACCGAATGATTTCATGGGGTCACTCTTTTCAAACGATCCGACAAACTCAAACAAAAGCTTTTCCAATGGAGCCGAAAGTCGGATTTGAACCGACGACCTACTCATTACGAATGAGTTGCTCTACCAGCTGAGCTATTCCGGCGAAATGTGTATCTGTATGAAAAATTCCGGGGATTGGTCGGGCAAGTGTTTTTTGTCGGCTCAGGAGCTGAGGTCGACCTGCTCGACGATCTGCAGGCCGTAGCCATCCAGGCCGACGACTTTACGGTTGGTGCCGGAGAGCAGCCGAATTTTTTGCAGGCCGAGGGCGACGAGTATTTGTGCCCCGATTCCGTAGTCCCGAAGGTCCATTTTACCGGAGGATTCGGAGTGGGGGACTTCCCGGGCTTGTTCGATATAGACGAGCACGCCTTCTCCGGCGTCGGCGATTTGCCGCAGGGCTTTGTCGAGGGAATGGTGTCCCGGGGCGCTGGCTGCACGAAACACATCGGCTGGGAGGTTGGCTCGCTGAACGCGCACAAGGGTCGGGTCTGCTGCGGGTTTGCCCATGGAGAGAGCCAGGTGCATGCGGTCGTCGAGAATACTGCGGAAGCGGTGTAGTTGAAAATTCCCGTACTCGGAAGCGAAGGGAGTGGTATCAATGCGCTGCACCAGGCGGTCGCGGGTCAGCCGGTACTCAATAAGGTCGGCGATAGAGATGAGCTTGAGCTCGTGTTTTTTCTTGTACTCGATCAGGTCAGGCAGGCGGGCGAGGGCACCGTCCTCGTTGAGGATTTCGCAAATCACGCCGCTTGGGTGGAGACCGGCCAGTTGGGCCAGATCGACCGCTGCTTCGGTATGGCCGGCACGTTGCAGAACGCCACCGGGGCGTGCGCGGAGGGGGAAGACATGTCCCGGTTGGACGAGTTGCTCGGGGTGGGCATCCGGGTCACCGAGTAGGCGGATGGTGGCGGCCCGGTCATAGGCGCTGATGCCGGTGGTAATGCCTTCAGCGGCATCGACTGAGACGGCGAAATCGGTGCCGTGCGACTCGCGGTTTTCCGCCGCCATGGGGCTGATCCCGAGTCGGCGCAACTGATGCCCGAGCATGGGTACACAGATCAAGCCGCGGGCGTGGAGGATCATCTGATTGATCGCCTGCGGGGTGGCCTTCTCCGCGGCCATGATGAGATCTCCTTCATTTTCGCGGTTCTCATCGTCCGTCACAATGACCATACGCCCCGCTGCGATGTCTTGAATCGCTTCGGCAACTGGATCAAAAGCTGTTGAATCGTCGGTACTCATGGGTGTATTCGTATTTGTTTGATGGTACTATCTCGATCGACTCGATTCCTGCAACCGTTTATCCCTGATGCTACGACCGGATTTTATTGGCCCTGATGGTGGGGCAGAAGTGAAAGCTCTATCGGATCGTCTGGGGGCGGAGGCTTATGCGGATCGTATGGCCAAGGAGGAGCAGTTACACCACCGCGGTGGACGTTGCCAACATCGGGGGCTCTTTCATCTCGATGCCTGCGTCGATCTCTACGCCTTGATTCGACTTTGCCTGCAATGCTGCGGACTGTGGAAGCGCGCGGTACGCAACTATCTGGACATACAGGTGGAAGTGAACGAAGTACCGTTGGAGGGCCTGCCTGCTGCCTTCGACGGTTTCCGCATTCTTCAGCTGACTGATCTACATGCCGATCTGCACCCGGATTTCCCAGCGGCGGTTCTTCGCGCATTGGCCGGGCAGGCCTATGACATTGCCGTGGTGACGGGTGATTTTCGCACCTCTACCTTTGGTGATGCCAGCGGAGCGACGAAGGCCAGTTTGCAGATTCTCTCCGGGCTGCAGGCACCGGTCTATGCGGTCCTGGGCAATCACGATTTTCTCAATAAATTGCCCCCTCTGGAGGCGGCGGGTGTTCGCTTTTTGCTGAACGAAAACGTCCCGATCGAGCGCGACGACCAACGCTTCCATCTCGTGGGGATTGACGACCCCAACTTCTACAAGACCCACGATTTCGATCGCGCACTGCAGGGCGTGCCGGAAGACGCTTGTAAACTGCTCCTTTCGCACTCACCCGAAGTGCATGCGGAGGCGGCAGCGCGGGGCTTTGGTCTGCTCCTCGCCGGGCATACCCATGGTGGTCAGATTTGCCTGCCCGGGGGAGTTGTTGTGATGCATGACGGATCCTCTCCCCGCCAAATTCTTTCCGGTGCCTGGCGCAGTTGCGCCCTGCAGGGGTACACCAGTCGCGGTACCGGGGCCACCGGTGTGCCGGCCCGGCTAAACTGCCCGCCGGAGATTACGATACATACCCTGCGGACTCTGTCACCCGCCTGAGCCGGGTTTGTTCGGGCCGGCTAATACGTCTGTATTGCAGGGTAATCGGATTCAGAAAGCCGGTATTAGCCGGCGGTTTAGCTCCTGTTGTCAACATGTAAGATGTATCCTTCGATAATAGGACTTTTCTCGTGTATAGTTTTTGTTATAGTACTGTCAGTACATTGTTATCGTTATGTTATCATTTATCCTACCCCGCATCTATCTCACGCTCTTCCTGGTCTTCACTTTATCTGGCTCGCTGAGAGCGCAGTTGCTCAATGATGTTTTTACCGGCGGCACCGGTTTCTCCAATGGATCGACCATAAATGGTGTGCGGAACTGGTCGGCACAACCGGGTAGTTGGGTCGCTGCGGAAACCAGCAGCATCGGTTATGCGAGTTGCAGCGTCAGCTGGTAGCGTGCGCTCAATTTCACTGCATTAGCCGGATCGTTGGAAGTCGAAGAAACCGTAGCGATTGAAGCCGTCTGGCGGGGTCAAGGTAGAGTCGAAGTGCCCCAATCAGCCAGTGTTTTCGCATTGGGAATCTCCGATAGTACTCTCAACCCGAGGAACGATATTCCGGCTCTTCGTGTGGATGTAAGCCTCGCCGTTGATGGTACGCTTCGCTTTGGCTCTGACTCGGATTTTGTCTCGCTCAGCCTGGCCGATGCCTACACCGGTGCGAATACGAATACCAATTGGTTTGCCATTCGTGTGGCGATTACCCGGACAGCGCTCGCCGGTGTTTTTCATATGGCCGTCGAAGTGACCGACCTGGACAAAAATGAAGCGATTGGCGCGGTGGAT
>MDTB01002338.1_pt1 | contig 13172 bp, 13 predicted proteins | sample 811161 | NCBI WGS metagenome assembly MDTB01 (sample SAMN05326650, study PRJNA326480) | marine metagenome | isolation source: seawater | place: Mediterranean Sea | collected 2009 | reverse complement strand
AGCGAAATGGGGAGCGTTTTGTCATTCGCAATGCTAAATCGCCACCCTGCCCTTCACAACCGAGTTTCCTCTGACAAAGCCCGGTGGTTACGATAAGCTAGAAACACTCTCTTAGAAAATACCACTATTTGGCCCCATAAGCGCTAATGTCAGACAAATAAAAGTTATTTTTCATCGAAACTTAGCCGTCCATGCGGGCTGATTGGACGAGGTCTTCGTTGATTTCAATTCCAAGACCTGGACCATTGGGCAGGTTCACAAACCCTTCGGTGTGCCAGACAGGTCTATCCACCAGGTCCTTTTGCGCTTCGCCATAGACAGGTTGTAGTTCAAGAATATAACAAGCTGGACTGGCAAAACTAAGTGCTTGGCTTGCGGCACCGACGATGGCCGTCGAGAAGTTATGCGCATTTGCCTGACGACGGTTAAGAGCGCAGATTTCGGCAGCCTTCCGGAAACCCGTGATCCCCTCTACCCGCCCCGGATCAAGGCCAATCACGTCCACGGTCCCAGTTTTTATTATTCGCTGAACGCCTATTGCGTTCCATTCCCGCTCACCATACGCAATGCGAATACCGGATGCCGCGCGCAAGGCTAAATAACCTTCCGGGTCGTCGTTGCCTAACGGTTCCTCCAGCCAAGCGACACCGCGCTCTTCAAATGCGCGCGCGCGGCGGACGGCGGTAGGGACATCCCAAAAGTTCTTTACCCCGAGATCTACCATCAGGTCTTTACCGGGGCCCATAGCCGCCTTGACCTTTTCCACAAATTCTAGATCACGAGCTTCTTCAAATCCTAAATAAGCGTTGCCAGCCTTGCCGAAACCGACCTTAGCACCGTGCAACCCAGTGGCAGTATGACTTGCGATATCCTCAGCCATCTTATCGATGCTTGCATGCGTGCCATGCAAGCTTGCGATAGCAGGCAGCGTGTCTCGGACTGGACCACCCAACAAATCAAGCACGCTTACGCTTAACTGCTTACCCTTAAGATCCCATAGTGCAATATCGATTCCAGATATTGCAATTGAAGCAATGCCTGAACCGGTGCCATACCACCAACTATGCTCTTTTAATTTGTACCAAATTGCCTCGGTGTGAAGAGCATTCTGCCCGATAATAATCTGACCTAAGCCTTCAACGATCTTTGCGGTTGCAAGTGTTGCTTCGGGGAAGTACGAGCAACTCTCTCCCCAACCCACACGGCCATCCGTGTCAGTAATCTTGACTAGGCATACAGAACGATACCGATTGTGATCTGTGGGTTCCTGATAAGAGACAGGAAGTGCTTCGACGCTAGCGACTTTCATAGACGGTCCTTTTCTAAATGTTCTAATCGAGTCTACTCATCATTGACTTGAAAGGTTCTTCGCGAACATCAAGCAGCACATCATCTAGCTTACGGGCCTGAGGACCACAAAGCCAGGCCATTACGCTTGCAGGTACGTTGGGATGTACCAAATCACTTTTTTGAATTTTACTGATAGGATTAAGACCTGCCATGCGGATTTCTTCCTGCATTTCGGTGTCTGTGGGTGGAATACCAATAAAGAAGAATTGCACATCGCTACCTTCTAGGTCTTTAGCGAACATTAAGGTCAACATACGCGCCGCAGCCTTAGAATTACAATATGCAGCCCATCCTTCCATGGGAGTTGTTGCTGCACCCGTACCTGCGTTGATAACTACACCTTTCGATGCTCGCAGAAAAGGGAGGGCTGAGCATGTCATCCGGTGAACTCCCAACGCATTTACTTCATAGGCTTGGCGCAAAGATTCTGTTGCCAAAGTGTCGATATGGGCTATCGGCGTTATAGCTCCAGCATTATTTATAAGTGCGTCAAGTTTCCCCGTTTCAGACCTAATTCGGGTCAAAACAGACGAAATTTGACCTGCGTCTGTTACGTCTAGTTCAACAATCGTACAGTTAGTTAAATGATTTGAATAGTTAGAGTCTGGTGAACCCAAGACGCTGGCGTAAACTTTTGCGCCTTTACTAACCAATTTCCCCGCAAGGACGGCACCAATTCCACGTCCCGCACCTGTAATTAGAATAGTTTTTCCCGACAGATCCGGGATTTCAATTGGTAATAGATCGAACATTTCTCTTGCTTTCCTTTTACGAATCGTCAAATTGGTATTACCAATTAATAGGTAAGAGACATGATGCAGGATGTCAAAATCTATTGGGAGGAAGTGCTGTATTAGGAGTTGCGCTGCGATGTAGGGCGCTAAGCAAAAATAAGGGGCGATTATGACAACTACCCGTTACGGTATCAGCAAGCCAACTGAAGACGATATCCGCAAAAGTGGCTTTTCAACGCCTTGGGATGCTCCCACGATTCCGCCATTCCCCTTTGAGTTCCGCAACGCAGAAGTTATGACTCTTTTTTGGCGCACTGATCCTGCCGCCGCGGCCTTCTTGCTGCCTCCCCCACTCAAACCTGACGGCGACATTGTCTGCGCACACATTTATAAAATGAATGATACCGATTGGCTGGGACCTTACGCGGAAGCTAATGTAATGATTGCAGCTCGTTTTGAGGACCTGGCAGGGGCATATACTCCTTATCTGGTGCTTTCATCGGATATCGGCGTTGCTCATGGTCGGGAAGTGCACGGTCAGCCAAAGAAACTTGGTCAACCTAGCATAGAATTTCGAGGGGATCTGATGGTAGGTGTCGTTGAGCGCAACGGCATCAATGTTTTGTCGGGGACAATGCCCTATAAGCAAAAGCGGGTTGATGCAGGTGAATTGGCCCCATATTTTGATTTTACAACAAACATAAATCTCAAATCTGTAGATCATATTGATGGAAAACCAGCCATCAGACAGCTGACGAGACGGAAGCTAGCGGATGTCATTGTTCATGAAGCTTGGGCAGGCGCTTGCACGGTCGAATTGAGGCCAAACGCACAGTTACCTATATCCCGTTTGCCAGTGCTTGAACCTCTACAGGGTTTCTACTGGCGTGCCGATTTCACGCTCGTCACGGGCGAAATCATTTATGATTATCTAGAGGATGCGCCATGACTTTAAGCGTTGTAATATCAGACTATACTTTTCCAAATCTCGCACAGGAGCAGGCGGCAGCTGAAGCTAAGGGAGCGTCCTTAAGAGCTTATCAAAGTAAGTCCGATGCAGAACTCGCAAAAGTGGTAAATGGAGCGGATGTGGTGGCTGTACAATTTGCCACGTTTGGACCTTTGTGTTGTGCTGCTGTGAAGCCTGGCGCTACGGTTATTCGCTACGGAGTGGGCTATGACAATATCGACCTAGAGGCTGCCCAAAAAGCAGGGCTTAAGGTCGGCTATGTCCCAGATTACTGCATAGATGAGGTTGCCGAACACAGCTGTGCTGCCGCCATGGCGCTATTGCGGAAATTGGTACCATTGGATGCTTCTGTGCGAGCAGGCGAATGGGCAGCAGTAAAACATGCCAAACCGATTAAACCCTTTGCAGAGACGACTTTTGGGTTCTTTGGAATGGGACAAATCGGACAACGCATTCTAACACGCCTTAAGGGCTTTGGATTTTCATTTATCGTTGCGGATCCTGGGCTTTCAGAGAAGCAAGCGGAAAAAATGGGTGCGGCTTTGGTCGATGAGGATACACTTTTGACTAATGCGGACATTATTTCGTTGAATGCGCCAGCGACGGTTAAAACAACAAATTTTTTTAACGCTGCCCGGCTGGCGAGAATGCGGCCTCACGCGATGATCATTAATTCTGCGCGTGGTCAATTAATCGTTGAAAACGATCTTGCGGATGCCCTCGAAAAAGGCCTTATCGGCGGCGCCGCAATTGATGTCTTCCAAGCTGAACCCTTAGCAATGTCTTCGCTATTGCGGAAAGCTCCCAATCTGCTGCTAACTCCCCACGTGGCATGGTATTCCGAAGCTGCTATTAATCGTCTTCAAGGCTTTGTAGCTCAAGATATCACGCGAGCACTAAACGGCGACCTCCCCCGTAAACCTGTCAGGATTTAGACTATGAAACTGCTTCGCGTTGGACCTTTAGGTCAGGAAAAACCAGCAATATATGATCGAAATGGCGCCTACCGCGACCTGTCTGCCCATATTAAAGACTTGTCTGGTGACGTTCTAAACGACGAAGGTCTCGCCAAATTGCGTAACATTGATGAGGAAAGCCTTCCCATCTTGGACGCTAACATCCGTATCGGTGCCTGCGTTGGCCATGTAGGTAAATTTATCTGCATTGGTTTGAATTATTCAGACCACGCCGCTGAAACAGGTATGACCCTACCTGATGAACCAGTCTTATTCTTTAAGGCTACCAGTTCGATTTGCGGCCCAAACGATGACGTCCTGATCCCCCGTAATAGCACTAAGACTGACTGGGAAGTTGAGCTAGGCATTATTATCGGTAAAGAGGCCCGTTACGTGAGCGAGGGCACTGCGATGGATCATGTTGCAGGATACTGCGTGATTAACGATGTCTCTGAACGCTCCTTTCAACTCGAAAGGAGTGGCCAATGGGTTAAAGGAAAATCTGCCGATACATTCGGTCCCATCGGCCCATGGCTTGTAACCCGTGACGAGGTGGCAGATCCACAAAACCTGAAGATGTGGCTGGAGGTTGACGGTCATCGCTACCAGGAAGGCAGTACGGCAACAATGGTCTTTGGTGTGCGCCATTTGGTCAGTCATATTAGTCAGTTCATGTCGTTACAAGCCGGAGATGTGATTGCAACCGGGACACCACCTGGAGTTGGAATGGGTCAAAATCCGCAAATATATCTGAAAGAAGGGCAGGTAATGTCCCTTGGAATTGAAGGCCTTGGAGAGCAGGAACAAAAGGCGGGCCAAGCCTGATGGTACGGCCAAAATAAATGTAACCGGTGCACTAGCACTTAAATCATGAAATCATTGGAGGAAATCATGAAAAATATCTTTAAATTAACGGCCGCTGCAGCACTTTCGCTGGGCACAGCAGGGGCTACACTAGCTGGCGGGCATTCAGTTTCACTGACCCCAGGAGAAGACATCAATATGGTCCTTCTTCCAAAATTTTTAGGCATTTTGGTGTTTGACCAAGCTAATGAAGGTGCGCAAGAAGCCCACGCAGAGCTCGGTAATACTGGAGAGCTGTTGTTTGTTGGTCCTACCCCCGAAAATTCAACGGCAGGTCAGATTGAAATCATGACGACTTCAGCAACACAAGGTCAAGGAGCTGTGATGCTTTCCAACAACGCGGGTGACCAGATCGTACCTTCGGCTGTTGCGGCACAGGCGGCGGGGACTCGCGTTGTCACTTGGGATAGCCCAATACCGTCCGGTGAAGGTGAGGACGTATTCGTTGCACAAGTCGATTTCGGCTCAATAGGTACTGTGATGGCTGATATGGCGCATTCTATCCTTGGTGGCTCCGGGCAGATGGCTGTACTTTCAGCAACGCCAGATGCAGCAAATCAAAATGCATGGATCGCTGCGATGGAAGACGCACTCAAAGGAGAAAAATACTCTAATATTGAATTGGTTGATATCGTTTACGGTGATGACCAAGCTGAAGTGAGCTACAACCGTGCGCTGGCTCTCGTGGATAAGCACCCTAATCTTGGCGTAATTATGTCTCCTACTACGGTGGGTATTCAAGCTGCTGCGAAAGCGATGCAGGACGAAGGTATGTGTGGTCAAGTTGGGGTGTCTGGTCTTGGTCTGCCATCTGAAATGGTCAGCTATACCATGAACGGATGCGCTCCAGAGTTTGCGCTTTGGGATTTCCGCGATCTTGGTTATCTGACCTATTACACTGCTTATGGTTTGGCCTCAGGCCAAATGAAGGGTGAGATTGGTGAAACTTTTAACGCAGGAAGAATGGGTGATTTTACCATTGAGGAAGATCCAGGTCGCCCCGGTTCCTCCCGCATTCTTATGGGAGACTTTACAGTCTACAACTCAGAAAACGTTGAAGCTGCATCCAAATAGTGCCTTGGGCCGGTGGAATATCTTCACTGGCCCAAATGAACGCCTAAAGGTTTCTCAATGCCCCAGCCAATCTTACGCCTGAATAGTATTTCTAAATACTTTGGAATGACTAAAGCTCTATCTGCTATGTCGATCACCCTTAACTCGGGTGAAGTGCACGCGATCGTAGGAGAAAACGGTGCTGGCAAATCGACGATAATCAAGATCATGACAGGGATTCATCAGCCAACGAGCGGCACAATCGAGTTAGACGGTAAAGCCAGTATTATAACTGGACCTCAAGCAGCGCGTGAAGCGGGGATCGTTGCAATTTATCAAGAACCCATGGTTTTCCCTGATTTGGACGTAGCGGAGAACATTTTTATTAGTGATAACTCCGATGGATTGCTGATGCGTCCGTCTGAACAACGCAAGCGGGCCAGCGCCTTGATTAAACGGATCGGGATTAAATTAGATCCAAGTCGCATTGCCAGTGGCCTCACGCTTGCTGAACAGCAGGCCGTAGAAATTGCCCGAGCTCTTTCTCAGGATGTACGTGTTCTTATCATGGACGAGCCCACAGCTTCACTTTCGGCGCACGAGGCTGGACAGCTTCGGAAGATCGCCCAAAACCTTGCAGGGCAAGGCGTAGCAGTTGTCTATATCTCGCACCGTCTGGAGGAAATATTTGAAATCTCGGATCGCGTGACCGTCATCCGCGACGGAAGCCATATTTCGACAAAACCTATTGCCGAAGTAACTTCTGATGGCATGATCACAGAAATGGTAGGCCGTGGTTTTAGCAAGTATTTTGAAAAAGCTGCGAGTACGACTCGAGATGAAGTTATACTCGAAGTTCGCAATCTTACTCTCGAGGGCGTGTTTGAGAATATCTCGTTTGATCTACACAGGGGCGAAGTGCTTTGTATGGCTGGCCTTGTGGGAGCGAGGCGTACTGATGTCGCATTGGCCCTTTTTGGGGTAATGCCACCAACATCTGGTGTAGTAAAATTCAAAGGCCAGACTACGAAATTCACAACCCCTCGGGCGGCGATTGAAGCCGGTATTGCCTATGTTTCCGAAGATCGACGCAAACTTGGACTAGCAATGCCGATGGCGATTAAATCTAACGTATCAATTGTGACATTGGACGATTTTCTATCGCCGTTGGGGCTTTTGAAAGGCGAAAAAGAACGTAAGGCCGCGCGTCACTTCGTTGATAGCTTGAATATTCGAACACCGGATGTCGAAACGCCTGTCGGAATGCTGTCCGGTGGCAACCAGCAAAAGGTGATGCTTGCCAAATGGCTCAATTTGAACCCGGATCTATTTATATTTGACGAACCAACGCGTGGCATCGACATAGGAGCAAAGGCTGAGGTGCACGATCTGATCCGGTCTGTAACTGCCAAAGGTGGCTCGGCACTTCTTATTTCATCCGACCTTCCAGAGGTCTTAGCAATGGGTGATCGGATCCTAGTGATGCGAGAAGGTCATCAGATGAGCATACTTAAACACTCTGAAGCGACACAAGAATCTATTATGTTGCACGCCACGGGTCAACGACAGGAGACTATCTGATGCTATCACGTATTCCTCCTCAAACGCTTCGCATTCTTGCGCTGTTGTTTGTTTTGGTCGCTGTATTATTATTTTTTTCAACCCAGGTCCCTAATTACCTGAACGGACGACTGTTCAACAGGATATCGAGCTCGGTTGCTATTATGGCGCTTATTGCATGTGGGCAAACGCTGGTAATCCTAACCCGCAACATCGACCTGTCGATAGGCTCAGTTGTCGGCTTCGTTGCTTTCGCTACGGGCAGCCTTATAACTCACAGCCCCGATATTCCACCTTTGGTGCTGGCTGCTTACTCAATACTTTTGGGGGCCTGTTTTGGGGTGGTAAATGGCTTTTTTGTTGCCTATGCACGTGTTCCGTCGATCATAGTGACATTAGGAACAATGGCACTTTTCAGATCAGCGTTGGTTGAATACTCTGACGCTAAATCCATCACCACCAACAACCTACCGACTTGGTTAGTCGAATTCCCTAACACCCAGTTATTTACCATTGGAACGTTTCAATTCCGTGCTGCCTTTGTCGTCGCAATCTTGGTAGTTATTGCGGTTCACATCACATTGTCTCGCGTGCGACCAGCACGCAAGCTATATGCCGTGGGATCAAACCCTGAGGCCGCAGAAATGTCGGGTATCAATTCTAAGCTAGTCATCTTTTTCGCCTTCGTCTCGGCTGGAGCTTTGGCGGGTCTGGCGGGCTTCATGTTTCTCGCCCGCTTCGGGACAATTACAGTTGTTGCCGGCCTTGGATTTGAGTTAAAATCTGTAGCCGCAGCCGTTGTAGGTGGAGTCAACATCTTTGGTGGCTCAGGTTCTGTGATTGGCGCGCTGATTGGGGCGGTTCTCATAGATTTGATCGACATGTCGCTGGTACGCTGGCAATTGGTCAGTGAGTTCTGGCGCGAAGCCGTGTTGGGCTCTTTGATCCTTTTATCCGTTGCTGCAGACGCTATTTTGATGCGACGCCTCGTCAAATGGCGGGTCTCCCGTGAGAAGAAAGATGCGAAGCTCGAGGTGCAGGCATGAAAATCGCTTTAAATAAACTGCAAAGTTGGGAGGGTTTCCTTCTGTGTGCTCTTATTTTTATAACCCTGTTAAACGTCTATCTTTCTCCTCAGTTCCTTAGCTTTTCGAACTGGATCAATCTTTTTCAGCTATCGATTGAAAAAGTAATAGTTGCGCTCGTGATGACTTTTGTAATTATCAACGCTGAAATTGATCTGTCTGTTGGTTCGATGATGGGTCTGTCGGCCTGCGCTTTTGGCTGGATGATTCAAGGAGGGGTACCAGGTGGCTTGGTCATCATTGCTTGTCTAATTATTGGCGTTGTCGGAGGAGCCATAAACGGTTGGTTTATCACGAAGGCTGGGTTGCCCTCATTAGTTGTTACTTTGGCAACGCTTATCGGTTTTCGTGGTTTGGCAAGGGTTTTGGTCGAAGACCGAGGGATCAATGAATTCCCTGAATGGTTCGATGCGCTTGGGCAACAGGGTTTGATTGGGCCTATCCCTTTTGCGATCATCGCTTTCTTCATTCTATTTACTGCCCTCTATATTGTTCTTCAACGATCAGGCTTTGGTCGCAAAACCTATTTAATCGGCACAAATCGTGAAGTAGCCGATTACGCGGGTATTAACACGGCCCGCCATAAGATGTTTCTATTTATTGCATCAGGCTTGGTATCTGCTTTTGCAGGACTGTTGTACGCGGCGCGTGTAGGGGCCGTACGCGGTGACGTAGCACTGGGCTTCGAGCTTGACATCATCACGATCGTCCTTCTTGGTGGGGTTAGCATTTTTGGCGGTTCTGGAACGTTGTTTGGTACCCTGCTTGCGATTCTCATTGTTTTAAGTTTGCGAAATGGTATGGCGCTTACTAACATTACTGGACATGTCCAAACCGGCGTGATTGGGCTGTTACTTATCGGATCAGTAATTGCACCGCGAATTCATCTCACTAGTTTTTGGCGGCGCTTAAAAGGAGAAAGCTTGTGAAAAGTGAGACTTCAAGGCTTAACTTCGATTTCCCTATTAAGCGTGAGTCATTAGCTGAGATTGTGGCACGTCGCATCCTTGATATGGTGACAGCTAAAACATTGAAACCTGGTGATCAACTTCCACCAGAACGCGAATTAGCTGAACAACTTAATGTTTCGCGTCCCTCTGTCCGTGAAGCTGTCAGAGGGTTATCAATCCTTGGCGTAATTAAGTCACGGCATGGAGGGGGAGCGTATATCACCGATCTTGATGGTGATGCACTACTTGGCCCAATTCGCTTCTTTCTTTCTTTGGAAAAGATGAACATCAGTGAACTCTACGATGCTCGATCTCTTATTGAGGGGGATGTCGCTCGTCGGGCGGCCATCAATATGGACGAGATCCAGCTCGCAACGCTGGATAACATTCTGACCAATCAGGAAGAAACGCTTAAAGACGCTGATGAGTTTCGCCTGTCCGATTTCAAATTCCATGAAACAATATGGATAGGGTCTGGTAATTCTTTTCTCAAACGGATTGGTGAAAGCCTCAATTCATTGGGACTTGAGTTTAGGCGACGTGCATCGGAACGACCGGAAGTACTTAATCAGTCCCTTCGCGATCATCGGGCGTTATTTGACGCGCTTAGCATGCGCGATCCTTCCGCAGCGGCGGAAGCCGCCGAAAAACATATGCAAAATGTTTACAGATCGACAATGGATCAATCCGGTGAGGGAGGTATATCATGACTGCCCGTATAGGCGTTGTAGGTATTGGCTGGTGGGCCACCTTCAACCATATTCCAACGATCAAAAATTGCCGCGAAGCTGAAATAGTCGCAATTTGTGATCTTGACCAATCCCGACTGTATACTGCCGGTAAAAAATTCGGAATCGCTGCGCAGTATACCGATGTTGCGACGATGATGGCTGCCGAAAACCTCGACGGCGTAATGATTTCAACTCCACATATTTTTCACACTGACCCTGCCATCACTGCCTTGAAAGGCGGGGCACATGTTCTTGTTGAAAAACCGATGGCCACCTGCTCTGAAGATGGCCGCGCAATTGCATCAGCAGCCAGAGAAGCGGGGCGCGAAGTGCTGGTGCCAACCGGACTGAATTTTGAGGACTACACATCCAAGGCAAAAGCCTGGGTTGAACGTGGCCGCATCGGTGAAGTGCGTCATATCGTATGCCAGATGGCATCTCCTTTGCACGATTTATTCGCAGGTGAACCGATGGCCGAAACCGCCGATCACCTATTCCGTCCCCCTGCAAGCACTTGGGCCGATCCAGCAAAGGCCGGTGGATATGCTTGGGGTCAGATGAGCCATTCGCTCGCATGGATGATACACGTTACAGGGCTGACTGTTGCCGAAGTTTTCTGTGCCTCTGGCCTATCCCCATCTGGTGTAGATTTCTATGATGCTGCAACTGCACGCGCCAGCAATGGTGCAACAATTGTACTTTCTGGTGCTTCGACGGTGCCGAAGCACAAAGGCATGCACACAGACATCCGTATTTTTGGTACAGAAGGCATGATCATGTTTGACAACCAGAAAGCTACCGTTGAGTTGTGGCGGCTAGACGCTGATGATGATAAACTCACTCTTGATCGAGCTGAGTATGACGGTGCGCTACCCGTTCAGGTGTTTGCAAAGCTGTGCGCTGGTGAGAATGTGTTCAATGCATCTGATGCCGAATGTGGCGCCGAAGTTACTGCCACCATCGCTGCACTATACAAATCTGTTGCAAGCCAGAAAATGGAGGTCGTTAAATGAGTCTTTCGCTTACTTCTTGGTCGCTGCCTTCCTGTTCACTGCGGGAGGCTGCTGATATTTCCAAAGCATTAGGAATTGGAGCGCTTGATATCGGGTTGTTTTACAGATCAGCATTAGATAAATCGCTGATTTTGTCTGACCCAAAAGCCGCCGCAGCACAACTCGTTGATTTGGGAGTTGAAATTCCGAATTACTACCATTTGTTCGGTAACGGTTTGGACGGCCACAACCTTTCACTGCCTGGCACTTTGGCGCAAAATCTAGAGGATTTACGCCATGTTCTCACATTTGCCGACTCTGCGAAGATCAAGACAGTGTTTATTTTGCCAGGAGTGGTGAATCCTGGACAATCGCGGTCGGAGGCATTTGCGGTCTCGCAAAAAAGTTTGGCCGCAATGGTCGATCTTGCTTCAGGGTTCAACGCCATATTATGTATCGAGCCCCATGTTCATTCATTTGCCGAAAGTCCTGCCATTGTTGGTGATCTTGTTGAGGCGACAGGCGTCAAGCTTGCGTTGGATTATTCACATTTTACCTGCCTGGGCTACAGGCAAGATGAAATAGACCCACTTGCGCAGTTCGCCGCACATGTTCACCTTCGACAGGCCCGAATGGGAGCGCTTCAGACAAAGTTCGCGCATGGCACGCTTAACTTCCCGGCGATGTTTGGGACCTTGCACGAAGTGGGCTTTGATGGAGCTTTGGCGATCGAACCGGTGCATCAGGACTACATGAATACATTATTTGAAGACGTACTGACGGAAATTATCGCGTTACGGGATTGTTTTTTAAAGTGGAAGGGGGGGAGCTGATGGCATCCTATGCATGGGTACTGGAGGTTCGTCCAGGCTATGAAGACGAATATAAAAAACGCCATGATGAAATTTGGCCAGAGATGCTGGATACACTACGAGAAGCCGGCATTTCAAACTATAATATTTTTCGCTATGGTTTAAAATTGTTCGGCTATTTCGAGACAGATGACCTGATTGCAACCCAAACCTATCTCGCAGGCTCTTCAGTGAATGCCAAATGGGCTGAATGGATGGCTCCGATCATGAAAATAGATGTCGATCCTCAGACGAATTTCCCCTACCTTTTGCCTTTGCAATTCCAAACTTGATCGCGGAGGTTAGTTTTTAGGTCAACTTAATAATCGGCCGGAGGTGACAAAGTGCCTCTTTGGCACGAAAAAACATGCACGCAGACCGCTATGAAATTCAGATTTACGTATAACTCAAAAATCTAACGAGCAAACTGCCATTGCCTCAGCGTGTAGTGCTCACAAGCTTGATCTTCGAGAATGCCACGCGTCTGCTTGATGCAATGCCCTGCCCAATCGTACGCCGACCACCCACGCGTTTCTGCTACCAGATGCTCACTGGACACCATAGTCTGCATCCCGACTGCCACCGCACAAGGCGGCTTTGTCAGAGGAAACTCGGTTGTGAAGGGCAGGGTGGCGATTTAGCATTGCGAATGACAAAACGCTCCCCATTTCGCTATTTCAAAACCAGCCCTGAGATCATCCGCCTTGCGGTGATGATGTATGTCCGGTTTCCACCAACGCCTTCAAAAAAGCCTTAGATAAACTTCCGAACGTCTACCAACACCGCAGTTCCAGCGGAATGCAATGGCACAGTATCCAACCAGTGATCCACCTCTAACCCCCAACCAATGTAGGTAGTGTAGGCTGTCTTAGCCCCCTAGAACTGTGCCAGTATATTTTGGCAAAGGGAGTAAGGAAAGATGGCTCGAAAGCGTTATTCTGATGAAGATGTGTTGAAGTTGTTACGCGAGATTGATGTTCATTTGCATGATGGTTTGGACGTTGTGAGTGCGTGTCGCAAAGCTGGGATTTCAGATAAGAGTTATTATTACTGGCGTAAGAAGTTTGGAGGCCTTT
>MDTB01112554.1_pt1 | contig 13173 bp, 8 predicted proteins | sample 811161 | NCBI WGS metagenome assembly MDTB01 (sample SAMN05326650, study PRJNA326480) | marine metagenome | isolation source: seawater | place: Mediterranean Sea | collected 2009 | reverse complement strand
TTGTATCGCCGTAACCCGAAGCCGAACCAAAAGCTTTCCAATATCTGGCGTTATCTAGAGACCTCTGCCCACCCCAAATCCAGGTAAGACGCGGGCTGTCGCTAAACTTAGCTGGCGTTAGGCTTTTCTTGGATCACCTTTTCTTGGATCACCTTTTCTTACTATTGGGGATGCCTAAGGGCTTAACTTCGACTTGAGATACCTTTATCGACGGCATTTTATCCTCGCCATTTGCCCGGACCGGAGGATGTAGTTGCTCGGAATCGGTCTCCAGATTGACCGATTTGCGACCCTTTTTGGCAATTTGCATAAACAAAGCCAGGCCGCCATATATGCTGTCGCAACAGATCAGGATATCAACCCAATTCGCCGTCTCCTCGCACTGCCTTCGGCGACCTCCGTCACATCTGCCTAACTAAAGATGACGTACTTCACCGATTTCGTACTCGTGGTCACCGCCGGGTGTTTTAACCACCACCACATCATCAACAGACTTGCCGATAAGCGCCCGGGCAATCGGTGACATAACAGAAATCTTGCCTGCTTTTAGGTCCGCTTCGTCTTCACCGACGATTTTATATGTGATGCTCGCTTCCGTATCCACATCGTACAACGTGACCGTGACGCCAAAAATTACTTTGTCGCCTTCGGGAATTTTTTTGATATCGATGATTTGCGCGTCAGCTAATCTGGATTCGACTTCCTGTATGCGGCCTTCATTAAAGCCTTGTTGCTCTCGCGCCGCGTGATACTCGGCATTCTCTTTTAAATCACCATGGGCACGCGCTTCGGCAATTGCCTCAGTGATTTCGCTACGAAGCTTTGACTTGCGATGCGCCAGCTCTTCGCGCAGGTTGTCTGCGCCCTCTACGGTCATAGGTGTTGGCATTGTTGGTCACCTAGCTTGCTGTAATTGGCTATGAAGTTCCTGGAGGCTGCGCACCTGATCGCCCGCCCCCTGACGAATAGCGATACAAAATGCTTCGCCACCTGTCAAAGTCGTCGTGTAGCATACCTTTTTTTGTAGCGCGAGCCGCCGAATCACGGCGGAGTGTGCAATCGACTTACGTCCCTCTGTGGTATTGATGATGAGATCAATTTGCTCATTTTTCAACATATCAGAGACGTCGGGACGACCCTCGTTTACCTTCTGAATAACGGCACAGGTGACGCCTGCTTCTCGTAGTTCTTTTTGCGTACCTGGCGTTGCCACCAAATCGAATCCTAAATCGATCAGGCTTTTGGCTACCGCTATCAGGCCCGGTTTGTCCGCGTCTTTAACACTCAGAAATGCGCGTCCCCCATCCGGGAGCAGATCACCGGCACCTAAGGACGCTTTCGCGAAAGCTTCGCCGAAGTTTTCACCGACGCCCATGACTTCACCAGTGGACTTCATTTCCGGGCCCAAAATGGGATCAACACCAGGGAATTTATTAAAGGGAAAAACAGACTCTTTCACGTTAAAACTCAACGGTACGATTTCTTCTGTTAGGCCTTGCGAAACCAGAGTTTGGCCAGCCATACAACGCGCTGCCACCTTTGCAAGTGACAACCCAATGCACTTCGACACAAACGGCACGGTTCGGGAAGCACGCGGATTGACTTCGAGCACATAAATATCGTCCCCCTGCACCGCCATCTGCACATTCATGAGCCCCACTACCTGCAGTTCTATTGCCAATTGGCGCACTTGATGGCGAATCAAATCCTGGACCTCTACGGGCAAATTATAAGGCGGCAGCGAACACGCCGAATCGCCGGAGTGAACACCCGCTTGCTCAATGTGCTGCATGATCGCGCCGATAACGACTTGCTCGCCATCGCTCACGGCATCCACATCAACTTCAACAGCCTGATTTAAAAAGCGGTCCAGCAAGACTGGGGAATCGTTCGAAACATCCACTGCCGACTGCATGTATTGCTGCAGCTCAGCATCGTTATACACAATTTCCATTGCCCGGCCACCCAGTACATAAGACGGCCGCACAACGATGGGGTAGCCTATTTCGGCGGCTCGCGATAAGCCTTCTGCGGTAGAAGAGGCAACTCTGTTCGATGGCTGCTTCAATGCCAATCTGGTGACCACATCCTGAAAGCGCTCACGGTCCTCGGCGCGGTCAATGGAATCCGGGCTGGTGCCGATAATGGGTACTCCGGCTGCGGCAAGCCCTTCGGCAAGCTTGAGCGGCGTTTGGCCCCCAAACTGAACGATCACTCCGCTCGGCTGCTCCAACTCAACGATGGCCAACACGTCTTCCATGGTGACCGGTTCAAAATACAAACGATCCGACGTGTCGTAATCCGTAGAAACCGTCTCTGGATTGCAGTTCACCATAATGGTCTCGTAGCCATCTTCACGCATCGCTAGAGCCGCATGTACACAGCAGTAATCGAACTCGATTCCCTGCCCGATTCGGTTAGGACCACCCCCCAGCACCATAATCTTCTTGTTATCGGTCGGCAGCGCCTCACACTCTTCAGCGTAGGTCGAATACAGATAAGCGCTGGTTGCCGGAAACTCCGCTGCACAGGTATCAACCCGTCGATAAACAGGCTTTACGCCCAGCTCAAGACGCATCGAACGGAACTGGGCCTCATCCACCTGCATCAGTTCAGCAATGCGGGCATCGGCGAAGCCTTTTTGTTTCCATGCGTACAAAACCGTTTTGGATAAGGAATTGATCTGTGCTGCTGCGATCGCTTTCTCGGTGTGCAATAAATCCTCAATCTCGGCTAAAAACCAATGATCTATCCGGGTCAACTCGTGAATGTCATCAAAGCTGAGACCGGCACGAAAAGCATCGGCCACGTACCACAATCGAAATGCGCTTGGATTAGCCAACTCGCGACGCAAGGTGCCAACCCAATCTTTATCCGCACTGTCCAGAATTGGATTCAACCCAGAAAAGCCAGCTTCCAAACCGCGCAGCGCTTTTTGCAATGACTCTTGGAAGGTGCAGCCAATAGCCATCACTTCACCAACTGATTTCATCTGCGTGGTTAGGCGCGCATCAGCTTGAGGGAACTTTTCGAACGTAAATCGCGGTATTTTAGTGACCACATAATCAATGCTTGGTTCGAAAGAGGCGGGCGTCACGCCACCAGTAATATCATTTGCCAATTCATCTAAGCGATAGCCGACAGCCAGCTTGGCGGCAATCTTAGCGATAGGAAAACCGGTGGCTTTAGAGGCGAGAGCCGAAGATCTAGAGACTCGCGGATTCATCTCTATGACAACCATGCGGCCATCTTCAGGGTTAATCGCAAACTGCACATTTGACCCGCCGGTGTCCACGCCTATCTCGCGCAGCACCGCAATCGAAGCATTGCGCAGAATCTGGTATTCCTTATCCGTTAAGGTCTGTGCTGGTGCTACCGTTATGCTGTCACCGGTATGTACACCCATCGGATCAAAATTTTCGATGGAACAAACTATGATGCAGTTATCGACTGAGTCTCTAACTACCTCCATTTCAAATTCTTTCCACCCGAGCAAAGACTCGTCAATCAGCAGCTCGTTAGTCGGCGACAACTCCAAGCCACGGGTACAGATTTCAATAAATTCCTCGCGGTTATAGGCAATTCCGCCACCGCTGCCTCCGAGCGTAAACGAAGGGCGGATGACACACGGAAAGCCCAGTTGTACCTGTACTTGCAAAGCTTCTTCTAAGCTATGTGCGATAGCTGAGCGTGGCGTATCCAAGCCAATGCTTTGCATCGCGCGATCAAAACGCTCGCGATCCTCAGCCTTATCAATGGCGTTTTGATTGGCGCCAATTAACTCCACCCCATGCGCTTCAAGCACCCCTTCACGAACCAGGTCTAAAGCACAGTTCAACGCGGTTTGCCCGCCCATAGTCGGCAGCAGCGCCTGCGGTCGTTCGCGCGCTATGATCTTCGCTATGGTCTGCCACTCCACCGGCTCGACGTAAGTCGCATCAGCCATAGTGGGATCCGTCATAATGGTCGCTGGGTTCGAGTTGACCAATACCACCCGGTAGCCTTCGTCCTTAAGCGCCTTGCACGCTTGCGCTCCAGAGTAATCAAACTCACATGCCTGACCAATAATGATTGGGCCCGCTCCAAGGATCAAAATGGTCTCTAAATCATTTCGTCTAGGCATTGGCTGTCCCTTGCGCTGAGTCCTTATGCGACGTCATCAGGCCGATAAACTCGTCAAATAAATAGCCGCAATCTTGCGGCCCCGGACTCGCCTCTGGATGGCCCTGGAAACCGAAAGCCGGCACATCCAAACGCTTGATGCCTTGCACCGTGCCGTCAAACAGCGAACGGTGTGTGCACGCCAAGGTTTCCGGCAAACTGGATTCATCCACGGCGAACCCATGGTTTTGGCTGGTAATCACCACTTTTTGGGAATTCAGATCTTGCACCGGGTGGTTAGCGCCATGGTGTCCATGCGACATTTTCAGCGTGTTTGCGCCACTGGCTAAGGCGAGCAACTGATGCCCTAAACAGATACCGAAGAGCGGCAGGCGCTGTTCCAAAAAGACTTTAATTGCGTCTATTGCATACTGACAGGGCTCCGGATCGCCGGGGCCATTCGACAGAAAGATACCGTCTGGGGCGTGACTCAGCGCCTCTTCCGCAGAAGTTTGCGCGGGTACCACAATCACTTCGCAGCCGCGACTCGCCAATAAGCGGAGGATGTTTGCCTTGATGCCAAAGTCATACGCTACCACTCGCAGAGTGGGTTCGGTCAACTCGCCATAGCCAGACCCCAATTGCCACGCAGTCTCCCGCCATAGCCGTTGCTCACCGGTCACTTCAATGGCCAGGTCCATGCCTTGCAGACCGGGAAAATCGCGAGCTTGCTGCAACGCTAGCTGCTGACCTTCCGCGGTAGCCGCCTCTGGACCAGCAAAGATGCATCCGGCCAAAGCCCCTTTTTCGCGGATCAATCGGGTAAGCCGGCGTGTATCAACCTCGGCTATAGCCACACAGCCGCTTTGTTCCAAATAGCTTTGCAGGGTTTTTTGCGAACGCCAATTACTCACCCGTCGCGGCGTCTGTCTAATTACCAAACCCGCAGACCAAACGCGGTCTGACTCTTGATCTTCGGCATTAATGCCGGTGTTACCAATCTGCGGATATGTGAGTGTGACGATCTGGCGGCAATAAGAAGGGTCGGTGAGTATTTCCTGATATCCGGTCATCGCCGTATTGAACACCACCTCACCAGTGGTCATCCCCGTAGCGCCTATCCCGTTTCCGTGGAAGACGCTGCCGTCTTCAAGCATCAATACAGCCGGTATCAAAGACATTCCCTCACTCAATTCGATTCAATTCACAAGGCCCGTATTACGCGCACACAAAAATGGTAATAGCCAGCCCGGCGCCGCGCCTATCGTCCCCGCTACAGCGGCAGTCAAACCGCTCAACGACACTGCCAAAAATAACTCGCCTATAACCAGCCACTAGCAAGCTGCGGCCGCCCTCTTGTTCGCACGCAACGTTTGCAGCCGCGCTATCGCCCGCCGCCTGCTTTAAGCCGCGTGCGAGAAGCCGCTAAGGCTCTCTTTCTCTGTTGGCAAGTTCCACTCAGCTGCCCGGATGAATTCTGGCCATCGTCACCCCGCTACGGCAGCAGTTGTGATCGCATTGGGAATCTCTATACGGCTTTGTCGACCCCGTTTTGCTAGCCGTTTTGTAACCCTACCGGGCAGTTCTGTCCGCCGTGACTAACAGAAACCGAATTCTGAGTACTTGCTCGATATCGCATAGTTAACACGCTTTCAGCGTCGAGATGGCCCATTTCGCTGTATGACCAGTAGGTTTTACCGGCATTTGCTAGGTAGGAGCTTGGGGACGAAAGTTTACGGAATACGGGTCGAAAAATCAGCAAATACCTCTGCCAATTTCGTCCGACTGAAAATGGATTGGCCTAACGTCGAATTAGCTGGCGAGCAGATCATCCATGCCGTAAAGCCCAGGGCGCTGGGATTCGATAAACGCTGCAGCCCGCAAAGCACCGGCAGCAAAGTTATCTCGGCTTTGGGCGCGATGAGTGATTTCCAGACGTTCGCCGTCGCCGGCAAACATTACTGTGTGTTCGCCTACTATATCGCCACCGCGAATCGTCGAGAAACCGATTGTCTTGCGCTCGCGCTCACCAGTAATACCCTGGCGGCCATAAATCGCGTCGCGAGACAGATCGCGATTTAATACGCGGGCAAGCACCTCACCCATGCGAACCGCGGTTCCCGAGGGCGCGTCAACTTTGTGACGATGATGGGCCTCAATGACTTCAACGTCGGCGTCATCACCTAATGCTAATGCCGCTGCTTCGATCAGACGCATTGCAACGTTTACCCCAACGCTCATATTCGGTGACATGAAAATCGCTGTGCGTTGCGCGGCTTTATCGAGGCTCTCGAGTTGTTCAGGGGTGAATCCCGTGGTGCCGATGACCATAGCATTGCCATGCTCTGCGCATAGCTCTGCGAGGGCGACGGTCGCAGTCGGGATAGTGAAGTCGATCACCACATCGAACGCCTCAAGCGAGGCCGCGATTGCATCCGTCAAGGGCACTTCAGATGCACCGGCGCCGGCCAGTATTCCGGCATCTTGGCCCAACTCGCTGTGCCCGGCGTGCTCGAAGGCCGCACCCAGGCGCAACCCTTTTGACGCGATTACCTTCTGAATCAGGGTGCGCCCCATGCGGCCGCCTGCCCCGGAAATTGCGGTTCTAATCATGTGCCCTCCCGCTGCCTAATCTGCGTCGCGAAATTGGCGCTAACCCATTTTTAGACGGACTATCATTTGAGTCCGTCAAAGAAATTCTTAACACCGTCAAACCAGGACTTTTCGCGCGGCGAATGCTTAATGCTTTCGCCTAACGACTGTTTCAGTTCATTCATCAGATCTTTTTGACGATCCGTAAGCTTCACCGGCGTTTCGATCACGACCTTACACAGCAAGTCGCCCACACCAGTGCCTCGCACTTGGGTCACCCCTTTACCGCGCAGCCGAAAAACCTTTCCGGTTTGCGTCTCTGCAGGCACTTTCAGCTTAACCCGGCCGTCGAGAGTAGGCACTTCTAATTCCCCACCCAATGCTGCGTCGGGAAAGGAAACCGGCACTTCACAAAATAGATTGCGACCATCCCGCACAAAAATTGGATGATCCTTGACCTCAATTTGCACGTAAAGATCCCCTGATGGACCGCCATGAGGACCCGCTTCGCCTTCTCCGCTGAGCCTGATGCGATCACCGCTATCGACGCCTGGCGGCACTTTCACAGACAAGGCTTTATTACGCTCAACCCGGCCGGCGCCACCACATTTACGACATGGATCCGTAATCATGGTGCCGCTACCGCGACAACGCGGGCAGGTTTGTTGTAACGAAAAGAAACCCTGGGAAACGCGGATTTGGCCTACGCCATTGCAGTCCGTACAGGTCACCGGAGAGGAGCCTTCCGCAGCGCCGGAGCCGTCACACTCTTGACAGGTCGCTAAGACGGGGATGCGCACTTCCACTGTGTCGCCACTAACCGCCTGCTCAAGCGATAAAGACATATTAAAGCGCAAGTCCGAGCCACGTGCGGGTCCGGAGCGACCGCCGCCGGCACCACGTGAGCCGCCAAAGATATCCCCGAATACATCGCCGAAGATGTCGCCAAAATTGCCCTGCCCACCGAATCCGCCGGCTTGATTGGGGTCAAGCCCATCATGTCCAAAACGATCATAGGCCGCACGCTTATCCGGATCGGTGAGCACTTCGTAAGCTTCGCTTGCTTCCTTGAATTTCTCCTCGGCGTTTTTATCATCCGGATTGCGGTCTGGGTGAAACTTCATAGCCAACCGGCGATAGGCTTTTTTCAGATCGCCTTCCGCAGCGCCTCTGTCGACGCCCAAAACTTCGTAATAGTCTCGTTTGGCCATGTTTTTTACCTCGACCTGCATCCCGATTCGCGCCGATTCCTGCAGCTTGAAAAATGCGACCTAAAAAAACGGCGCTAACTTTATAGAGCAGCGCCGTCGCCTCGCGCAAACCTTGTCGGGCTAGCCCGACCGGCTTACGCGTTACTTGCTATCGTCGCCTTTTACTTCTTCAAATTCCGCGTCCACAGCATCGTCTGGGCCACTGGCTTCTTCTTGCGGTGCGCCCTCAGCGGCCTGCGCTTCTTCGGCATACATCTTTTGCGCCAGAGTTGCAGACGCTTCCGACAAGGTTTTGATTTTGGCTTCGATGGCGTCTTTGTCCTCGCCCTGCAGCGCTTCTTCCAAATCCGTCGCCGCAGCTTCTATCGCAGTCTTCTCATCGTCCGTCGCCTTGTCACCGGCGTCTTCGACCGCTTTACGCGCGCCGTGAATTAGCCCATCCGCCTGATTGCGCAACACCACCATCTCTTCAAATTTCTTGTCTTCCTCAGAATGGGCTTCTGCATCGCGGACCATTTTTTCGATTTCTTCTTCGGATAGACCACTCGACGCCTGAATGATAATCGACTGTTCTTTGCCAGTTGCTTTGTCTTTCGCTGACACGTTCAAAATACCGTTAGCGTCAATATCAAACGCGACCTCGATCTGCGGCATACCTCGCGGAGACGGTGGAATGTCGGAGAGGTCAAAACGGCCCAGCGACTTGTTTTGACCTGCTTGTTTACGTTCGCCCTGCAAAACATGAATGGTTACCGCAGTTTGATTATCGTCCGCAGTCGAGAACACTTGGGTCTTCTTGGTCGGAATGGTCGTGTTCTTCTCGATGAGAACACTCATAACCTGGCCTAAAGTCTCGATCCCCAGCGACAACGGCGTAACGTCCAGCAACAAGACATCCTTGACGTCTCCAGCCAATACTGCGGCCTGAATCGCTGCGCCCATGGCAACAGCTTCATCCGGGTTTACGTCACGTCGCGGCTCTTGCTTGAAAAACGCTTTCACTTTCTCCTGGACCAGCGGCATTCGTGTCTGACCACCGACCAAAATCACATCGTCAATGTCTGACGTGGTTAGACTGGCGTCGTCCAGCGCCACCTGACAAGGCTTGATCGTCGCTGCTACCAATTCATCGACTAACGATTCTAGTTTGGCTCGGGTCAACTTTTGGACCAAGTGCTTTGGACCAGTCTGATCAGCCGTGATGTATGGCAGATTGATTTCTGTCTGCTGAGTGTTAGACAGCTCGATCTTCGCTTTTTCAGCCGCTTCTTTGAGCCGTTGCAGCGCTAATGGGTCATCGTGTAGATCAAACCCGTTGTCTTTTTTGAACTCGCCGGCAAGGAAGTCAATGATCTTCAGGTCGAAGTCTTCACCACCTAGGAATGTGTCGCCATTGGTCGAGAGCACTTCGAACTGGTGCTCACCATCTACCTCGGCAATCTCTATGATCGAGACGTCAAACGTACCACCACCCAAATCATACACCGCGACTTTGGCGTCGCCGCGCTTCTTATCTAAACCATAGGCCAGTGCCGCGGCAGTGGGCTCGTTGATGATTCGTTTTACTTCAAGCCCGGCGATGCGCCCGGCGTCTTTCGTGGCCTGGCGTTGCGAGTCGTTAAAGTAGGCCGGTACGGTGATGACCGCCTCGGTAATTTCCTCGCCGAGATATTCCTCTGCGGTCTTTTTCATCTTTTTGAGGACTTCAGCCGAAACCTGTGGGGGTGCTAGCTTTTCGTCTTTCACCTCAATCCAAGCATCGCCATTGGTCGCTTCACTGATCGCGTAAGGCACCATCTTGATGTCTTTTTGAACGACGTCGTCTTTGAACTTACGGCCGATCAATCGCTTTACGGCAAACAATGTATTGCTCGGATTGGTTACCGCCTGGCGCTTCGCGTTTTGGCCGACCAAAGTCTCACCGTCCTCGGTGTATGCGATGATCGACGGCGTCGTGCGATCGCCTTCTGAATTTTCAATGACTTTAGAGTCGCCACCGTCGAGTACCGCGACGCATGAATTCGTTGTGCCTAAGTCAATGCCGATTATCTTTCCCATTTCTTACTCCGCTCAATGCCAGAAGGCGATGTATCCACAGGCTCATTCCCGAAAGATTGGGCCGTATGGGTTTGCTGCTGCGTTACTGGCAACCGCATATGTTGATTTTTTCCTGCTATACCTGGCTATATCTGGTCAGGCAGCACTTACTTCAAGTCCGGACTAGGGTGCCTTGGTGACAATCACCTTAGCGGCGCGAACCAATCTGCCGTTAAGCGTGTAGCCACGCTGCATGACTTCCATTACCGAGTTGGGCTCCGCGTCGGCGTTTGGCACCATCGCCATAGCTTCGTGTTGCTGCGGATCAAACGGCGCGCCAAGCGGATCGATTTGCTCCACGCCGAACCTGCCTAAACTGTCGCTAAAAAGTTTTAGCGATAGCTCGACCCCTTCGGCTATGGCTTCAGCGCCGGCGGTGTTCTGCGCCGTCTCGACAGCTTTTTCGAGGCTGTCGAGCACTGGCAAAAGATCGCTAAGCAAACCCTCTACAGCAAACTTGCGTGCATTTTCGACCTCGCGACTAGAACGCCTACGGACGTTTTCCATTTCCGCGATGGTGCGCAACAGTTGATCTTTTGCGTTTGCTAATTCGTCTGCATCCGTTGCTTGCGCCGTGTTGGAAGGATCTGATGACCCGTCAGCACCAGCCTCTGCGGACTCAGGTGTCGCGTCTGGTGCGACGTTCTGTTCTACGTCGGGTTCAGCATTTTGTTCAGAGTTGTGATCCGCTTCGTCGTTTGCCACTGCTATTCTCTATCGCTCGTTCCGCGCGTATATGCGGCCCAACCTTTTGATTACAAGGGGCGAATCGAGGAGTCGATCAATTTTCTGGCGAAGCGGCTAATTTCCGTAGCGCATAGCGGCGCTTAGCACTCGAGCTGTCACGTCTACGACCGGAATGACATCCTTATAATCCATGCGCGTCGGCCCAATAACCCCGAGGACACCCGCAAGCTCGCCGTTCAGCTGATATGAAGCGGTCACTAGCGACATTTCGCCTAGTGGTTGGTAGCCAGATTCCTGGCCGATGAAGAGTTGCACGCCCTGGCCACGGAGACAGCGGTCCAGGATATTTAAGACCTGCCCCTTTTTTGATATCGCGTCGAACAATAGCCGCACCGTGTCGGTGTCAGCGGCAAAATCCAGTAAGCGTTGCTCCCCGCTAACAACCAATTCTTGCTCGGCTTCGGCAGGGGTCTCAAACGCCTTGGAAGCAAGATCCAGCGCCTGCTGCATACGCTGCCCCATTTCGTCTTTGTCCACCTGCATGCTGGTCAAGATGTCTTCGCGCACCTGCATAAGCGGACGACCTGCGAACTCGCGGTTAACCAAATTTGCGACTTGATTCAACTCGGTCTCGGCTATCTCCTCTTCAAGGTGTATAACCCGGTTTTGCACTTCGCGGTCGTTCATCACCATAATCACCAAGACGCGTGACTCGTCCAAACGTAAAAATTCGATGTGACGAAGGCTGACCTGATTTCGCATCGGCGTTGTCACCAGGCAGGTCATTTGTGTGAATCGGGACAACATCTGTGACGCCGCGTTTATGAGTTCGCTCGGAGCGAGGTCGGGGTTCAGCTCTGCCTCGATTTCGCGAACTTTGTCGGAGCCCCATGGTTCGACACTCAATAGGCTATCGACGAAGAACCGCAGCCCTAGCTGAGTGGGAATCTTGCCGGCAGAGGTATGCGGCGAACTTACAAGGCCGAGTGCCTCCAAGTCGCCCATCACGTTTCGCACAGTGGCGGACGACACCCCTACGCCGGGAAGCGTTGCAAGCGCTTTTGAAGCGACGGGATTTCCGTCGGCTATGTATTGTTCAACCAGAAGCTTGAATAGCTGTTGAGCACGAAAATCAACATCGCCATCGTTTGTTATCGAACTACCAGAACTATCTTTTTGTGACATGAGCTTCAGTCATCAGTTTTCGCCTACTCAAAAGTGCGTTTGTCTAGCGGTTTAACGATGCTTGGATATTCCGCAAATCACCTCAGAATCATCATTGGGTTGCTTTCAAGATGCCGTTCTAGCTGAGCCTTTGCAGCTGTAACAAGGTTTATGCGGTCGGGTTTTTGCGTAGCCATTCTTATACCAGCGAAAAACCGTTTCCGCATCAATTGATGTTAATCTTCGGCCAACGGATGCGACCTTTACGAACGACTATGCTGAAACAACTCACCATTCAAAATTTCGTACTCGTCAGTCATCTCGATATTTCTTTTGCGAGCGGACTGACCACTATCACTGGCGAATCGGGCGCTGGTAAGTCTATTTTGCTAGGTGCCCTGGGTTTACTTTTAGGAGACAGGGCCAGAGCCGACGTCGTCGGTCCCGACGCCGCAAAAACCGACCTGAGCGCCGAGTTCGAACTAGCTCATAACCCAGCTCTCGCTAACCAATTACGCGCAGCCGATTTGCTTGATGATGACGCGACAGACTGCCTGCTGCGTCGAGTTGTTAACAAGGATGGACGCTCCAGAGCGTTTATTAACGCTACCCCTGTCACCCTCCAATATTTGCGCGAAATCACCGAGCGGTTGGTCGACGTGCAAGGCCAAAACGAACACCAGCGAGTGGTCGACAAATCCGTTCAGCTGTTAATGTTAGACGAATACGGCGAACTTCTGCAGCATCGCGAGGCCGTCACCAAACACTACCGCTTATGGCAGCAAGTGCTAAAAGCGATTGAGGTTCAGCAAGGCCGGTTGTCCGCGCTAGAGGACCGCAAACACCTGCTGAGCTACCAGCTTGAGGAATTCACAGCTGCGGAACTCATCCCAGACGAACTTGAATCTCTGGAGCGCGAACAAAAGAATCTCTCTCAAGCGCAGAACGTACTCGGCTTGCTGGAGCAAGGACTGCATGACCTGGACAACATTGATTCGTTGCGACACACCATTCGCAACCTTAATGCGCTGGATAACAACAATGCCAATCTAGAGTCCGCTCAAGCCACGCTAAGCTCGGCTCTGTCTTTACTTGATGATGCGACCCGGGATCTGCGCCATTTTCAGGATCAAGTCGTCGTCGATCCAGGCAGATTAAGCGAGGTGGAGCAGCGCTTAGAACTCATTATCGATCTGGCGCGCAAGCACAAAACCAAACCCGAGGCGCTGCTCGCCCATCAAGCCACCTTGCAGGCTGAACTCGATCAGATTGATGCGGACAGCAGCGAACTGGAGACGCTCTTCATCGACCGCGAGACGCA
>MDTB01143237.1_pt1 | contig 13174 bp, 1 predicted proteins | sample 811161 | NCBI WGS metagenome assembly MDTB01 (sample SAMN05326650, study PRJNA326480) | marine metagenome | isolation source: seawater | place: Mediterranean Sea | collected 2009 | reverse complement strand
TATGAGTAAGAGAACATATTATATATATTATATATTTTTTTGAAATTGAGATATCATATCATAATTATTTTTTAATAAATATATCATAATATTGGTGTGCATTATGCATATTTACGTATCAATCATACGAGAAAGTTCGCAATAATATATATTTCCTTTACTCTTCTACAGCAGAACAATACAAAACAACATCTAAAATGGTAGTAGCTTGGTCACCCACAGTACTAATATTACCTCCTCCCCCAACGTTATCATTAAGATCTACAAATACAATTTCTTTATTTTCATCTACAAATGGACCTAAATATAGGTCCACAACGTGATTTAAGCGTTCCCTACGACAGTTGAACCATAGTGCATCAGCGTTTTCATCATCATTTGTGGATGTTAAGTGACCAAAAATAGGACAATCTTTGGCTGTTAAAAAATCATCACCTTTCAAATTGTTTCTATCAAATGCATAAATATTCATAGCTGGTGCTTTTACTAAAAGTGGTGTTTGTTGTGAAATTAAAATTTTGCCTTCCTTGTCGATTTCTATACCTTGTGCATATAAGCCTTCAACACAAATTTTTGTTTTTGTGTAACTTTGCGAAGAGCGGCTATTTCGCTTGTACAAACCATTTGCTAAATGTTCTGAAACCAGAACTACCGCGCTTAGTGGCAATTGTTGTTGTCTTGCAAATGCATACTTTACTATAAAAAACACATTATGAGGAGACGAAAACATTGGTAATGAATGTTTTAATGGCGTCCCAGACGTTGCCCATTTCTTAAAGTAGCGGATACGTTTTCCAAGTTGCTTGATCCATTGCATTGGTTCCTTAGCTTTAAAACATGAATTCCATGATGTTGGGACAATGTTATTCTTTAAGCTCGACATAACTAGTTTTGCATTCATTGTATCAATATCATAATGCGGTTTCCCTCTTTCTTCTTCTTCAGTATTATTAATTTTTAACGATGCATTACCAGCAGAACCACTTTCGTTATCAGCAATACTACCAATTATTTTATTTAACGATTTTAATTCTTCACTTTCATCTTCTTCCCCTCTATCATATTTTAATAGACAGAACTCAATCTGTTTTTGCAATGACGTTAAGAGATAACGATGTATGTTTATCTCTTCATTTAGCACAACATTTTCAGCAATAGTCAGAGTTGACTTGATTACAACATTATTAAGTAGCTTTGCATATTTCAAAACGAATGACAAAATTCTGTTCAAAAATTCCCCAAATTGATTGAGACCTTTACCAATATTGGCAGAAATTTCCCCTTCTAATTCAAATGTTTGTTTAGTGTGACATTTTTGTAAGGATTTTTTTGCTGCATTCCATCGACGCAACATATAAAAAAATATAACATCTCGCGAATTTCCTTCAAAGCCTGCGTTTGAAAACCAATTTTGACCCAACGTAGAAGCATATGACATAGCCTGGCTTGTCGAACGAATAACTGTTCTTAACTTAGGAGTATCTTCCACTGCATATTTTGAGATAGAGTCCTTTCCACCAAAATCTGATCTAAAGAATGGTAATGCGGAGCAAACATGGTCCAAAGTGCGCCGTATAATCTTATTTTCACTCAGTTCAAATGACCCGAGAAGACACATTCGCTCCACCATATGTAGTAATTCTGCTTTCAATATTTCTTTGCCTTCCATCTCATCGTCAACCTTTTTAACAATTCCAATAACTCTTGATATTGCTGCTTGTATCTTCGGATCATTTAACAAAGTTAAAATTCTAGAGTAATGAGAATCATTAATTTCATAATCACTACTGCGAAATAATGAACCGGCTTTACTGCGCTTGTACATCATACCAGTACAAAATGCAATGGTAAATTGAACAATTCTATCTTCTAAAGATAAATGAGACCAATCTTGGGCATTACAGAGTTCTATAATATATCCATAAACGTCTTTGATTGGTTCAAGCAAAAATCTACTTGTATTTGCAATCATATCTTCGGGCACGCTACCGATTCCAGCATCAAAATTAAATAGCAATATTAATTTAAACTTTTGATGGACGGATCTGGCTCTTCCGCATGATCGTATAAAAGCTTGCAAACTGTTTATCCATTTCTTGTTTTCCATATCCGGTCGCATCAGCACTATCCACCCGCCATCTGACATTGCATTGCGTAAGATGTTACTGTTTTGTGGAAACCCGATTGCACTACTTGAAAGAAATTTAATGCCACCTTTTCCTGCATTCGAACTTTCAAATTTCACGCCCGACAGTAATGCTGCATCAAGAATATTCAAGACTAAATTTGTACTAGTTGCGCAAGATATGGAATATGTATGGTGTTTGAAACTTGGCGTGTTTACAAGAAAGTCGACTAATTTCTTATTCCTTGTGAGTGTGTAACGGGAATTTTTCCATTTCAAGATTTTTTGAAACGTTTGATTATTTTCAAAAGTAGCTTGTAATAAATGGACAGTTGCTTGTGGGAAAAAAGCATTGTAAATCACTAAGCGTGTAATTGCTGTACTTTTTAAGGCAGGAATCAATGGCATATCAAGGTGAAATAGCTGAGTACCGATGTGTTCATATGCCTCGTTTTTAATGATTGAATTGCATTCAATCCACCAAGATTTCCAACTTAGTTCTTGTCCATTTTTCAACCTGGTAATATCATTATTCAACATACTTTGCGGAAAATGATAAAATTCTCGTAAAGAATGGGACAATTCAATAACAATTTGCCACATTTCCTCCGGAAACCACTCTTTCAAGCTCTCCAATTTTTTCTTATTGCCACGAACTGACTTTAAAACGTCCATTTTTTTATGTTTGGTCTTTAGCACACTACTTCGCATGCCACTCTTTATTGCACTTTTCCTTGAATTTTCTATTTTCGATATAAGGTATACCCAAGTTTCGTTTGCAATGATGTCTTCTGTACCATTAAAATATACCTCTTGTGCATACCAAATCATTAAATATAGCATGATTTCGTCATTAGAATGTATAAATAAATTCAAATGTTTGAAGATTGCCTGAACAACTGTTGGGATTTCCGTATCTTGTGATTTCTCCTTATTATTAAATAACTCAATTAAAGCCGGATTGACAGCAACGATAAATGCTTGGACGTCCATATAATAAAATGAGTTAATGCTTCTAGTTGAACTTAATATGTTAAATACAATTGTAGTAAAATTGCTAATTTCTTCGAATTGCTTTCTTTCATATGTTACTATCGGTAACAATTCATTAATATCGTCAGTCCTTGTTTCTACAACAAACCCATATTGTTGATTAAGATCAGTTAATGCAGAGAGTAATTCAACTATGTAAGAATCACCTACATCTAAATTTTCTGTTGTATTGTTCCATAAAATACGAATACGTTGCTCAAGTATTTTCTCATTATGCCATTTTATTATAGTATCTTCCCAAATAGAATGATATTTCTTCAAATAATCTTTCTGGCTGCATGAGGTCGCAAATCCATGAATAAACTCCTCCGTTACAATTCTGTGATCGTTTGAATCAATAGTTATAATTGTGCTATCATACCAAGTGGCATTTCCTACTGTGGGTAGTGTAGGAATATAAATTATTTTAAAATCATCAATAGACTTTCCAAAATCAGGTTTTATATGCGATACAGATTCAAACGCATCAAATATTTTGTGCCACCATTGTTTATAATAATGTCGTGGGTCGATAACTATAACAGTGTTTGATGGACTGTTAAATTGTATTAACGTATTTTCAATCATATGCTCTTGTTGTATTTCTTCGATTTTCTCTTTAACATCAGATTGCTGTAAAGACAACGGATGAAACGGTAACGGAGGCAAAAATGTTCTTAATACACTTAAGCGAGAAGCTTTAGATGCAGAAATTAGCTTCTCGTCATCACTACCATTCTTAAGATTTGCATTATCACTTTCATCTTTTAACGAAGAATCCAGAATTTTTGTACTTTCGATGGACATGCTATTTAAAAGTTTACTCCATTCTTTCCAACAACGCTTTCGAAATTTTAATGACAAGGGACCTGCAAATACTACAAACGCTGCGGTGAGTATTATGTCGCCCAACCATGTTTTCGAGAACCTTTCATGACGCTCCATATGGTCTGCCCATTTTTTTCGGTATGATTGCATTCTTTCTAAAATACTGTTGCAATCTTCCGTGTCTATGCTAGAACGTGCTACTTTTTCTTGCAATTTATCACGTTCATTGCTAAATTTCTGGACATTGTTTCTTCCGACCTCAATTTTAGCACGTAAATTGGAGCTTTCATTTTCTAACTTTGCCTTATTAGTATTAGCATCAAGCATCCGTTTTGTTAGTTGAGCCTTTTTTGTTCCAAAGTTTGATTTTAATTGGATCATTTTATTCACTTCTTTTATCCAATGAGCACATGAAACAACTATTTGTCCATTGTTTTCATCCATTAGCAATTCATTGAATTCGGCCGTATCGACAAATGCAGAGAAAAGTCGAACAGTTTGTTCATCCATACTGCTAGGTATTAGCTTGACTGATATTCCTTCTTTTGATGCAGTTTTCATTTTGATTAAAGCTTTCATCTTCTTAAAAGCATCTTTTGCCTTTACCGACTTTCCAAATATATATACAAGTCCTTGGAATAAAATCTTTGCAGAAGGAGACGCTGGCTTCTTGGAAGCTTTTTTCTTTTTACTTTTTTTTGATTTTCCTTTATTTAAAAATTTAACTAGCGCAGTTCGTCCTTCTTCATCACCATCCATTGAAAGCAAAATATTTTTATACGAGTTGAATAATGTTTTTAAATTGGAAGATGTGGACTCCACTAAGACGATTTCTGTTTGTGCTAATTGGTCAAGTTTACCAGCATAATCCTCTATATCCTTTTCAGTAACTTTCAATCGATCCTCATATTTGTATATCTTGTGGTTTTCGCCATCAATTTTTTTATGAAAATGTTTTATGTCTAGCTCTATACCTTTAATTCTCTCATCATTTTTTTCCATATTATTCATAAAATTAATAATTTTTTCTTCATTTCTTTTATAATCCTCTGCAACTAAGATCGTATTCTTACGATAGTTGGTGATTAAAGTTGAAACCAGTCTAACACAATCTTCAAGCTGTCTCGGTATACACGGAATTCCAAAGTTGATTTGCCAAACATTGGATATTTGTCTATAAATACTAGTTAACGACGGTATCGCGGCTGATCTATCATCTGTATCCTCCATCAAATTATTCATAGACTTCATTAAAAACGAACTCGGTGGTTGACTTGTAGATATCATAGATGCAAAGCTCATTCCGTGGTCTCTCCAATACTTACAAGCATGTTTGTCAGATGATTGTACTATATATACAATCCTAGCATTTGTTTTTAACACATCGTGCTTTGACAAAATTACGCTTATAGTAGATGGACCCCCATTAAATGCCTCTTTTGTCATAGTGCTCCATGAACAATTGCCAACTATTAAAATGGTGTTGTTTTGTGACTTCACGTCATCGCGTAACAACGATCGCATTTCAATGATTTCAGTTTTAAAACCTAAAATTTTACTTGAGCTACCGACGAGTTTGCAAAGAGCCGTACGATCATCACCAAAAATTACAAGAGGACATAACCTCTTTGATCGAATAACGCGAGAAATCTTAAGAACTTCTTTTACAAACTGCTCGTGTAATCCAGGTTGGCCATCGTTCCCAGCGATACCCATTTCTTTCCATGATTCAGCGAATGATAAACCTTCTTCCCATTTGTTTCGTCTATATAAAATAGGTTCATAGTAACACAGTTGACTTTGGCTCAAGCTTGCAGAGTATTCTGGCAATTCCTTTTGTATAACTGCTTCAATGGTCTCTCGTAGTAATTTTCTATCCCGGTGTAATACTAAGTGGTCTCCGTATACATGTTGCACCGAGTGATGCCACAGTGAAATGTAATTTAATGGTGTTGTAAAATTTTCATGATCTACCACTTCAAATGAATAGTAGATGCGGTTAAAAACTTCGTTGGTGAAAATTGTTGTTGACGTTTGCTTTTCAAATGCATGATTAACAGCACGATGGAGTTTATCTGACAGTCCAGCAATAGTTTTTGATAAATTTCTCACTTCATCGCTAGCTTTTGCATTCATACATAATTTTACCAATTTTGCTTGGAACGTATTGAGAATCGCGCTTTCCAAAATAACTTGTTCATTCAGTAGCAAAGCGTAGTTTTTTAATAGCCTATTGCATTGTGTATTATTGCCTTTGCTATTTATTTTTTTAGATGGACAAGAGATGGAAAAGACAACATTGTCTACTTTACACCAATTACCATTGGGAAACCACCAGCCAGAATAATCAGCATAACATCTGGAATGTTCAATATGCTTCAAATTGTTTTTGGATGGCACATTAACATCATCGATAACAACGATTAACGTCGTATCTAGTTTTTTTGGCCTGTACCTGTTACTAGATTCCTTTTCTAATAATGGTAATATTTTCTTATGGAAGGAGCAAGGGGTAGTTTGTGTACTAAATGCTGTAATGTCAATTTTTATTAGTTCGTTTGTCAATTCAGGTTCCAGTTTTGAGACATTCACAGCTCCCGGATCGACTACACATACATTGACTTTATTCTGAAGTAACATACTTGAAATGTAATTTAATCTTCGAATTTGCAATCCTTTTAGGGTTTTTACGTTTTGTGTCGTTGTCCATGGAGTAAATAAGTTTGTATTTAGATCTATTTGGATATCAAATATGCCACATCGTTTTGGAAACGAAATATGCATTTCTTTTGCCATATCGTTAAAAAAAGAATCAATTTCTGTCAGTTCTTTGAATCCACCAATTAAAGCTTCAACTCCGAAAGACCAAATGCTGGCAAAAAATATTACTATTTCAGGTATTTTCTTTTTTGAAGTGGATTTTACTTTATTTTGAGATAATATGACGTTTTGCAAACTATTCATAATGTTTTTCATGGTTGTCACTGTTCTTAATATGACATAATGCGCACTTGCTTCATGCTGCTCATTAAAAAAGAATAACTTACATTTATCCAAATATGTTTTTAAAACATTATCAGTGCGCTTAAATTTGATTAAAGTGAAAATTGCAGGCCAATATATTGTGGTATCGCGGATATTAATTGATGTGCAATTTGTTACAAACGACGGGGAACAACTTTCTATAGTCACCGTTTCGAAAACAATCTCCGTAGTTTTGGATAAGTAAAAGTTATCATTAACTGGACTTGGAAACATCCTAGGCTTCTGGCGTAGTAATGTCTCAACCGCATCTGTAAAATCAGGCGTAAGAACACCATCAAACACAATCCAACTTTTTTTACTACTATTATCCTCTTTTCCCGCTTCTTCATGGTCATTGATCTCGGATAATTGTTTCATGACCTTTGCAATTATTCCATTTGACCATATAAATTCTTGTTTCTTCTTAGTGGAGCGACTTGATGTAACCATGCCGCCCCATAAATCTTCAATGCTTATATACGAATCAATATACACGGGTAAGACACGCCCATTTTCGCCTATTGCTTTTTTTATTGCTAATGTTTTTCCGGAATGGATTTGACCAGAGACTAGCATACTACGTTCATATCCTACCGTGCTATTCAATAATGTTGCTACACGATTTATTTCTTCAATGAAATTTACTTTTTTCTGAGTCGATTGTACTTTATCAATAACCATGGAGCCGCCAAAATAATCAATAACAAATGCAGAGGAAGAAGGAACGAAACTTTTTAATGCTGCTGAGATAATTGCCCCTTCATCTATTTCTTTTGAATCGCCGATCGAGTTTTTGCTACCTGATTTTAATGCATCATTTAAAAGCGTTGCAGAACGCTCCACCACTTTCTGAACCTGAGGCTCCAAACCATACGCAACAAGACATGCTACTAGTTTCAATGATAAAATTCTAGCATCTTTAAAACCATATGTTACCAACAAAAGTTCACTCACTAGTCCAAAATTAGGGCGTGAAAATTGTATTGGTGTATATCCTTGAGTCATAGGTAAAGTAGACTTGCCACTCCCTCGAGTAACAAAGAAAAAGGTAGGCTTACAAAATTGAATTTCTTGCTTTCCAACATATATGTTTTCTACGCTTTCTTGATATGCAATTTGAACATGTGATACAATTGTAGCAATTGTCTGCGTGACATTGACAGAGAGCTTTCTTGGTGATTTAAACAATGCCCACGCACCTAGAGATACTATTCCTTTCATTATACGAATGATTTCATTGCTATCCATAAGAGGCGTACAATACAACGGTACATAAATTTTTCCTAAATATGCTGCCATATCAAACACAATTCCATCACGATAATTTCCTAATTGGTTTGCACCCTGTAATATAGCGCCATGTAACATACCGACGGATGACATGTACATAGCTTGTATACAACGATATGTTAAAGGAGTTATTATTGCTCTTGAGTATCCTCCAATGAATTCGTTTTCATGCTTAATTTCACTAGAACCAACCTTTGTTGTTGCCGCAGATTTATCTGAAGAAGATAAATATGTGCGTACTAAACTATACCATCCAAAGGAATCGATAGTTCTAATATGCTTCTTAATAACATGATCTATTTTATCTCTGACTTCTATGAGAAGTAACAACAAGTTTGATGTAGCATGAGTAGAATTTGTCGCCGACTTATATGATGGGATTAGGACATCAATTTGATCGCTTATGTGCTTTAAATGATGTTTCAATTTGTCCAAGATACGACTGCCGTCTTTTAATGACATAATATTTTCCATACTCGACGTCCAACATATATGAAGAGCTTGTTGAATCATGTAAATGTTTGCAGTTTTAATATTGATATTTTTGTACTCATCTCTTTCAATATGTTTTATCATGTATCGCAAATCACGCTGATATGAATATTTCATTCTTAATTCAATGATCTTTAGTATTGGAATCGTTTCTGGCTCATATTCAACGATAGGCGGAGACTTCCCGCCTTTTTCTTGTATCTTTTTAGCTTTTTCCATCGCTTTTAATTTTGCCTTTGCTTGTTCTAACAGTTGATTTTCCTCAATCTTCCGTTCTTCAATACACTTTTCCAACAAAATAGACTGCCCATGGATGCTGATCATTTCATTCTCGTTGCAATATTTTAATGTGCCATTTCCAAACAATTTTATCATAACGTCGGTTTCGTTTCTTAATGCAGCAAGCGTATCTTCTTGCGACAATAAATACAGCCGCGGGTATGCCATGCGTTTCTCCTTTATGTACAAATCTGTTTGTAAACCAACACGGTTTAATATCTTGATCATAGCAGATGCATTATTTATGTTATCATCGGTTGCAACTTTTACCATTGATTTATTGCTTATATGCTCCAATTGAAGCGATAATGTTTGGCTTAGCTTCAATAAATGAGCATGCGCTTTTGTACAAAGTGTTTCAAATGATTTATCTGTTTGTAAAAATTTTAATCGATTCCATTGATCGTGTATACTTTTCCATATAGAAGAAAAATGTTTTGTTTCTTCTAATTCATGAAGCCATTCGTAAAATTCCAATTCATGGGGTTCGGAATATGGCGACTGTAAAATAACCTTGACCCTTAATGAAGTTACTTGTATCATGTCTAATATATTTTGCATCGAATCGAATTTGAAAATAGGATCTTTTTTGTAGTCTTTTTGCATTTTATCCACTTCCATCTCTAATTTATATTCCTCATCCGCAACATGATTTACTTTGATAATAAGTGATGTTTCTATCTTAGCATCTAGTATTTCCTGGAACGTTTCAGGGCGTAAACCGATTTTCTGCCAGTGCCGATGTCGCATTCCGGGATGTCTCAATCGCTCAAGATTTGGAACATGCTTTTTGAAACCATGAAGCAAGAGACGCAATCTATTTGCAACGGAGCGTGGTGTTTTTCTCTCTTTCAATGGTTCTGCAAGGAGCCACACAATTAGCGGTGTCCATTCTTCCAATTTTTCTTTTACTTCAATGACATTTACTCTGTTAAATTCGCCATGTATCCAGTTTTCACTAAATGTGGACCATTCACCACCCACTTTCCATAGTGTCGAAAAAATTTTATGTTCATTACAGAGATGATCAAGTTGCAAAAATTTGTCTTTGGCTTTAATTTCAATTTCCAACTGTTTTTGGTGAAAAATCATTGTTTCGCGCTGTTTCAACATCACAGTAATTCTATCCCCCAGTTGCTCCAGATCATCAACAAAGTCTAATGCTAACTCCATATTTGTATTTTCTTCATATGCAAGTAAATTTTCAGTTAAAATCTCTATCTTCTTCCTGTAAGCTCCTTGTTGCTTACGAAATTCTGAGCTTAATTTTTTGCCAGTTTTTGCTAACATTTGTTCCATGTCTCTTGCACCATTAAATACTTGTACATTGTGTTCTTGTATGGAATAAAGCACTTTGTATACATCACGAGGAAATCTTAGGAAAAACAATTCTAGCTGACTAATTTTCTGAAGAACGACTTGAATAACATTTATATTAATTCTTCTAGCAAATTGATGCCTATTTCGCCTAAAGGCCATTTGTTCTGCCCATTCCTCTGGCGTACTAGGTACCCTCGCAATTAATTCTAGCGCGTCCTTTAACTCTATCAAAGCACTTTTCATTAACTTTTCTACTTTTAAATTATCTTTTTCTAAATGATTCTCTCGCTTCGCTTTTATTTGAACATGAAGAAATGTTTTAGCGCCGGCGGTATTAATGAACAAAGTTTGATCAGTATAACTATTGACAGTTGTAAACTTTATCCTATTTTCCAATAAGTCATACGCGTGATATGAATTATCCATTGTTTCAAAATCATAAGTATATTTTACTAAAACATTTTCCACAGCAATTTTTGTCTTATCAAAAAGAAGACATAATTTTTTATGCAACATCGGAACATGGCTATATACACTCAATGGATCATACAAGGGTCGCCCTTCATAAGGCAGTAAGGGGCAGATGCTTCCACGTAAAGGTGTTATTCGACTTCTAATATCATCCGCTAAAGCTGCGATTTGTACAAAGGGCCATTCGAGATCCGTCAATGTTGGAACTATAAATGGATTTAAGCTTGCACCACTAAACTGCGTCTTCTCAGTCACGTTATTTTTTTTATAACCAACATTCACCTGGACTTTAAAATATGGGTGTCGTAATTTATGAAAGAGATACATGTGGCTGACAAAATCTGCAGCCCATTGTTCAAAATGAAATCGTAATACTTGCACCATCTGTAGTTCAACCCTTCTAATTAATCGTTTTGTAAAACTTTTATTATATTCTTCCTCTGAACTGAAACGTTTTAAATCAAAACCTAATAAATCGTGTATACTGCATATTTGTTTTATAATATTTCTTCTCCATTTATTGTCCAGTTTTGCTATAATTAGATTTCTTCTGGCTGTTTCTTGAGAACGATAACGGCGCGCATTACATGGTAATTCTGACATGTTCCTACTTTTAAATAAATGATCTGGTGGAAAAGAATCGAAAATGGATAAAATTAACTCGCTTGCATGATGTACTGAAAAAATGTGTTGAATTTTTATTTTATTCCTTGTTTCATTGAATGTCATATTGTCCATGCTGTCAGTAACATTGTTGTTTATTATGTTTGTAAGGCCACTATATGAAGCCTTGTCTTGTAAAATATGATGTTTTGCATTTAAATACAAGGGATGACTCTGACGAATAGCATTTAATCCTATAGACTCTACTTCTTTATTTTTTTCAAACTTTACGAATGGATACGATGGCAATTGGTTAATTTTCTTTAAATGTTGATGTAGCCATTCATCATACTGCATCAAAAGTGCTCGTTTTAGATGAAAATCTTGCTGTTCTTTTATATTTTTACAGATTGCAAGAAACATAGTTCGATTGTCATCTGAAATTGGTAAAGTTTCCGTTCGCTTTGCAGAAAATTGTACAATATTGGCATTAGCTATATCTGCTTTAATATTGGGTTTATTATCTTGAACATGTTCTAATATATACCGGCGATGACGTGGTTTCAAATGCTTTATTACACATAGTTTACCACTCGGTAAATGTATTACTTTATCACCAATTGAACGTGAATAATGTAATTCATAATCGTTCCATAGAACATCTTCCAATTCATAAACAGAACATAAAATATTTCGATGTTTTGTTACACTTAAACGTCCAACATCCTGTTTAACGACATTTGGAAACGCCTTTAGTAAACATCGAAATTTTTTCTCTTTGGCTTTTTCACCATTTATTTTTGCCAATGCGCTTAAAGTTCTCGGGGATAACATAGTAGAGCCATAATACATACCAATTCTTTCCGAAATTGTTGGTGTTATAATAATTGAATGCTTAATAGGAGCCCCCATTGGTGATGGTTTTGGTCGTTTTCTTCTTTTTTTTGTATATCTTAACTCTGCCATACGAACAGATTTTTTTGCATTTTTCGGAGGGACATAGACAGGAATGGGAGGAGCAACTTGTGTTGGCCTTACGTTAAAACTTCCTTTCGAGGTGAATCTAGCTTTAACAATTTCAGCTTTTCTAGCTAATACTTGTTTTCGTTCTTTCTCATTCAAAAGAAAGTTTTTATCATTAATTTTATTCACAGTATGTAGTCTTGAAAAAAGTGGAATTTTAGCTGGTGCCTTTGGTTTTAACAGTCGTGAATTTTTCTCTCGCAACGATTCGCCTCTGCGCTTCCTTGATCTGTCTCTTGCTGTTTCTGGCTTCGCAGGCACAGCGAAACTAGGGTTTAGAGGATTTGATATGCTTGATACTTGCTTAATAGCATTTTCTAACATAGCAATTGACCTTTCTGCTTGTTCCCGCTCTTCCTCTTCATTATTCAACGATGATATATAGCCTTTGATGATACGAGAAGATGTATCCGGGGGAACTTTTGTGTCTTGCTGCATCTTGCAACAGCGGCATCTATATCGAGGTATTTATCGGTATGGTATATCGTTTAATAAAATTACTACTATTAGCATCATTTTCAATATATAACTAGAACTATATGTATAATTTAAATAGATGACTATTATTCTTATTCTTCTTTTATTATTATTGATATCATGTTGTGTGTTGGTGTCGCGTTGTTGATGAAAAAAAGAAAAAATAACTGCTGCATTCCTGGCATTCCTGGCATTCCAGCATTCCAGCAT
>MDTB01096042.1_pt1 | contig 13175 bp, 11 predicted proteins | sample 811161 | NCBI WGS metagenome assembly MDTB01 (sample SAMN05326650, study PRJNA326480) | marine metagenome | isolation source: seawater | place: Mediterranean Sea | collected 2009 | reverse complement strand
TTTTGTAGAAACTAAAAAAAATTCTCCAAATTTTTTTTTAATCGCAGAAACTTCTTCTTTATATAATTCTTCATATTTCTTATTAAGAATATTTATTCTTGAATTTCCAGCTATAGAAATTTTATTTTCTAACTGTGGGAATTTACTTTTAATAAGTTTCATGTCTTTTGCTCCCCAGCAAAAAAAGTGATTATCTATTTCGTTTACGGTGTTTTCTCCATATCTTCTTAAATAATATTGGTCGTCATAATGCATCAAACCCTCTTCATCTATTGCACTTATCTTAAAATTTTTTTTTTTAAGACCTTTCACAAAATTTATTAGGTTATGTTGAACACTTTTAAGAATGTAATGACCAGGTCTTAATATATTTAACTTTGAGTATAATTCTACTTTTGTTCCAATCACTACAGAGAAACCCCTATTCGCAGCTTTTAAAGCAAATATTATTCTAGATAAAAACTCTCTTCTATAAATCTCGATTGGAAAGTAAATTCTTGTTTTCATATAAAAATTATAAATCTAAATCTAATTTTTCCGATAGTTTTTTACACTCTAAAAGATCTTTTTTAGTATCGATATTTACATATCTATAATCAATCTCATAATATAAACTTTTAGGTAGGTAAATTGAATTATACCTCAAAAACTTCTTAATTAAAAAAAAATAAAATATTCCATTTCTAATAAATGTTTTTGATAATTGTTGCCTAGCAACAACTTTTTTTCCTTTTTCTAAATATGTCTTAAAATAATAAGAATTTTTTTGAGTCAATATTTTTAAAGGATGATATTTGGTTGATATTCTACTAACAGACCAAATAGAATCTGCTTTTTTTAATATTAATTTTTTTAATGCTTCTAAAAAATTTTTTCTGTGTCTTATTGGAGACGTTGGTTGCAAGTATAAGAGATAATCGTAGTCTTTATATCTCTTATCAACTAAAACAGATTTAATTATTTCAGCATCTGAAGCAAAATCTCTTGAAAGATATTTGCTCCTTAAATGGACTTCGCACTTATTTTTTTTTGCAATATTAATAATTCTTTTATTTTCAGAACTAACTACAATTTTATCAACAAAATTTAGTTTTTTTGCAAATTGAATAGATGCTTCCAACAAAGAATTTTTTTTAATTTTTTGTAGATTTTTTAATTTAATTCCTTTGCTCCCGCCTCTTGCTGGGATAAGACATATGATTTTTTTATTTTGGAACATCTAGAGTCAATTCGTGTGTTCCCCAACTTTTAATAAAAGTTTTTCTTTCTTCTCTAGCTAATTTATTTATTTTTGTATCCTGATAAATTGAGTCACTATTATAGTGAGTTGAGGAAACTTCTTCAAATATACATCCATTTTTGTCTGTTTTAAACCTATGCCATACTCCAGGCATTACTACTTGGGTATCACCAGGATAAAGCACTTTTTCTTTTCCATCCAACTCTGAGTAAAGGACACCACTAAGTATTTGGAAAGTTTCCTCTTTAAGATTATGTTTGTGTAAAGGATGTTTTTGATTTGGAAATAAAACAATAATTTTTTTTGCATACCCCCTATTAACGCAATTAAATAAGAAACATCCATATTTTGGAAATTTTTTTACTCCATAATGGTGAGAAATTTCAAGATCAAATAAATTACCTAACTCAATTTTAGAATAATTAAGGATTGCTTTTACCTTGTGTATATAGCTTGTAATTAAATTTAATGACTCTGGCCTTTTTACTTTTATTGAGTTTAAATTTAATGGTTGGTCTTTTTTAATATTTTTGATTGTTAAATACGATTTAGATTTTAAACTAAAATCATTAGTTGAAATTTGATTTTTCTTTTTTGGAAAAGCAAAATAAATATTTTTTTTATTCAATTTTGTATTCTTTTTAATATCAGATTTTGCGTAAACTCCTCTTTCAAGTAAAGAAAGTGTACTAATTTCATTTTTATCTATAATTTTAGTATCAAATCCAAGTGAATTTTTTACTTTTTCTAAATTTTCCAAATAGCTAATAAACTGTGAAGGATTAGTTGAGTAATTATTCAGATTATATTTTTTTGTTTTTATGCCAATATGTTTTTCAAAAATTGTAGCTCCAAGGGACTTGGCAATAGTTGAAGGAAGATAATTATCTGGATCCTCGTGTGTTGACCAGCCAATTTTTACATCAGGATATCTTTTGATCAAATCTGAGATTACGTTCAATTGAAGTGTTTCATTTGGACTCGGATAAATTGATATACAATGCATCAATGCAAAGTTTTGCTTTTTATGACTAAAAAAACTGACAATTTTATCAATGCTATCAAGTGATTTACCTCCAGTAGAAATTAGCTTAGGAATATTATTTTCAGCACTTCTTTCAATTAAAGACCATTCATTTGAAGACACACTAGCTATTTTCAGAATATCAAATTTCATTTTTTCAATCTGAAGAATAGAAGCCTCATCAAAAGGTGTACATGCTGATAATATTTTTTTCCTATCAAGATATTTCTTTAAATCAAAAAATTTTTCAAAGCTAAGTTTTGTTGACAAAAATCTTTGTACGTATTTATTCTCTTTATTTCCTATTTCAGATTTGTGTACAAAACTTTCTAAATCTCTAAATTGAAATTTAATTGCAGCTTTTATTTTGTATTTTTTGATAACCTTATCGAAATTATCAATTACATGCTTTGCGTGTTTAATGTCTCCAAAATGGTTATTTGCTAAGTCAAGCACGAATAAATTATCAAAAATAGATTTTGAATTTGGCATGGTAGTATCTAATTAAATTATTTAAAGTTTTCAAGTTAATAAATTGATCAAATTATCAATGCAATATATATTTAATGATAATTAAATGTATACAAAAAAAGTTTACTTTCTTATAGAGACAAAGAAACGTGAGCTAAATTCTCAATTACCAGTTATTAATGAATTAATTCAAAAAAATATTGAGTGTTATATCATTTCAAAAAAGCAATTCTTATCAAAAATTGACATTATCAACCCAGGTGTAATTTTACTTAAAAGTATTGGATCAAGAAATATAGAAATCATTAGAAATTTAAAAAAAAAAGGACATAAGTTAATTTGCTTAGACTCAGAGGGAATTAGTTTTTTACACAAAAAACAAGTTAAAGATAGGGTAAATGAAAAAAATTTAAAAGAAATTGAATATTTTTTTTGTTGGGGAAATAAATCATTAAATATTCTTAAAAAATATTTTCCTAAATTTAGTAAAAAACTTGTAACAACAGGAAATCCAAAATTTGATTTAATTAAAAATTTTAAAAAAAATAAAATCTATAATTCTGAAATCGAGGAAATAAAAAAAAACTATGGAAACTACATACTATTTTTAACAATGTTTACAGTTTATAATCCTGTTAAAAGATATGGTTTTCAGAATAAAAAACAATCACTCGCAACAATCGGATTTAAAGAAGACAAAAAATTAATTAATTTAGGAGAAAAATTTTATAATTTCCAAAAAAAAAATTTAGATTTTTTTGTAAATTCAATAAAGTATATTTCAAGAAAGTTTAAAAATGAATTAATTATAGTTCGTCCCCATCCAACTGAAAATATAAAACTTTGGGAAAAGAAGTTTCATAAATACAAAAATATAAAGGTAATATATGACTCGATGGATACAATAAGTTGGTTAATTGGAAGTAAATTAAACTTATCAATAAATTGCACAACTTCTCTTGAGAGTTATCTCTTAAACAAAAATAGTTTAAACTTAGTAAAATATAATGACAAAGAAATTGAATATGAATGGATTTTAAAAACTTCAAAAAAAATTAGTTCACTAAAATCACTAAAAAAAGAAGTTGTAGTAAAAAAGGTTAATCTTCTTAATAATAACTTTAAATTAGATAATTATCTTTACAATTTTAAGAAGAACTCGAATTCAGCAAAATTAATTTCCTCACTCATTGAAAAAATTTGTTTTATTTCACAAAATAACACAAGAAATAAATTTAGATATATAAGGTCGAAAATTTATAAATCTTTAAAAAAAGTAAATATTTTAAAAGAAGATAAAATATACGCACAAAAAGTTGGCTCAATATCAAAAAAAGATGTTCGTGATAGAATTAATTTAATTAGTAAAAGAGATAAGATAAAAATAGAGGAATTCTATCCTGATTTTATAAAAATTTACAAATAGTATTATCTTAGTTTTTTAAAAACTTTTTTAATCACATCCATTGTTTTAATACCCATTTGAATATTTATCGGGGATTTTTTATATTCGTTAAAATTTTTAATTGAAGATATATGTTTAATTTCATTAATGAACTCACTTTCTCTTGTCTTTTTGAAATTATAAGTTTTAGATTTGTTATTTTTATATATCCTTAATATATCAAGGTTTTTTTCATAATTACATATCCATCTGAGTGTCATATTCTCAAAACTTAATGTAATTTGTTTTAAAGAATTTGGTTCAAGCAAATCAATTTCTAAAGCAAGTTTTTTTTTCTTACTTTCAAAATTTAAAATATTGTAAAAATCATACTTTTTTTGTTTTTTATTCTTAAAATAGCTTTTAAAATGAGTGATTTTATAATTTTCACTTATCAATTTCTTCAGTAGATAAATTGATAAATGTAAACCATGAGAATGTTCTTGAAGAGCACCACCACCCATTTTTATATCTCCCAAATAACTTGAAAACTCATCTTTAAGCCAGTAGTGGGCATTTAATATACCAGACCACCCCTCTTTCCATTTAACTTCTATAAAATTTAAATTATTTTTATTTTTTTCTGAAAGCTCAACTAATTTTTTGATTCCAGGTGAAATGGAATGATTATAACCGCAAAAAACCCTCTTTTTATTTTTTTTATAGTACTTTAAAAATTTAGTTTGATCCTCCTTATAACTACATATTGGTTTTTCAATTAACATGTTAGAAAATTTAAATTTTTTGTTACATAATTCAGCTAATTTGTAATGAGAATTTGGAGGGGTACCAATAATTATTAAATCAAAAAATAGATCCCTTAGATTATTTAAATCATTAAAATATATTTGATTAATATTTCTTTTATCCCAGTAACCGTATCTTTTCGGGAAGAGATTTTTTTTCATAAAAGTCAACGCTTTATCGGATTTATCAGTGATGAAAACTTTATACCCACTCTTTAAGCAAGCATTAGTCATGTGATTTCCTATGGATCCAGCACCAATTATTAAAATTTTTTTTCTCATTGAATTTCAATTATGTTATCAAAATATTCATGAAAATTATTTCTATGAGTAATATATATTATTGTATAGGTTTTTGATAACTTTTTTAATGTCATAATAATTTTTTTTTCACTTTCAATATCCAATGCACTACAAATTTCATCTAAAATTAGAACTCCTTTTGAAAAATATAATGCTCTAGCCAAACTTACTCTCTGTAGCTGTCCTCCAGAAAAATTTGATCCACTCTCATTTAATTCATCATCTATATTTTTTTCAAAGTTTAAAAAAGTATTAAGACCTGCGTTAAAAAATGAATCTTTTAATTTTTCATCATCAATAGTGTTCTCATCAGACATTGTAATATTTCTTTTTAAACTTTGATTTAAAATCAAAGAGTTTTGACTTGCATAACCGATTTTAGTTTGCCAATCATTATTTTTGTAAATATCTAAATTTTTTCCATCAATTTTGAAGTCAATTTTTGAAGGTTTTAATAAACCCATAAAAATTTTAATGAAGCTTGATTTTCCAGATCCACTTTTACCAATAATTGCGTTAAAAGTATTTTTCTGTATTTTTAAATGTATTTTTTTAAGTACTTCTTTTTCCTCATAACTAAAATTTAAATCTTTAATTTCAATTGTATTTTCAAAATTAATTTTTTTTTCAGGCCTATCATTATAATCTTTATCAATTGAGCTTAATGTAACTTGGTTATAAATATTCTCTATAGAAAACTTAAATAAATTAAGATCTTGAATTGATAAAAGTATTTTTGATACAGATGGAAATAATCTAAGAAAACTCACCAAAAAAATACCTGCAATAGACATGTTGATTTCAAATCCAACATTTTTGATTTGGATCAAGAATATCATCATAAAACCAAGGAATAAGGTTGTTTCTATAAATAATTTTGGAATTAATTTTATTATTTGAAAATTTCTATTTAAATTCACTAATTTATAGAATTCATTCTTTAAATCAAAACTGAAAAGTTTAGATATCTTATTTAATTTTATAAATTCAAAAAATTTATACGATTCACTTACGACTTTAATAATTTTTTTATTTATGATTACTCTCTTTTTTCCAAGTAATCTTAATACTTTAAGTATAATTAAAAAATATATCGAAGCAAAAAAAAGTAGAAATATTATCAAATAAGTAAATACTTGAGGGCTTACAATAAAAAGAAAGATAGAAATAAAAGATGCTATCAATAATTCAATTACCAAATTTATATACGTATCACAAAACTTTTTGAATGTTGTTGTTTCTGAACTAATATCTCTTATAAAAGCAGCTGAAGAAGATTTTGTTATCTGTAAGTAAGTTCTTGCATGAAAATGATTAAAAATTCTTAAAGCTAAGTCTTTTTGTAATTGATTGAGATATGAATATTTTATCCAATTGAATACTAAAAAATAAATAACTCTAATGATAATTAGTATTATCGAAAAAGTTATCAAGTCATTAAAGTTTTTTATATAAGTGTAATCACTTAGAAGATTAAAAACTTTATTTTGATCGAGTTGTTGTAATCCTAAAAAAACATCGATGAGAGGATAAATAATCACCAAGATTGATGTTTCAATTCCCACAAAAATAAGAGACAAAACAAAATAAAATATTAATTTAGCTCTATTTTTCTCTGAAAGTATAAATAAAAATTTTTTTAACATTTATAAAGAAACCCTATTTATTAAATTCAATATTTCACGATATTCATTGGGAAGTTTTATATTCTTAGGGAAATTTGTTTTTTTTTTATAAATTTTGCCTCTAAATTTTTCATTTTTTTTAAATGATGAATTCCCTAAAGACGGAATATCAAGCACTGTCGGAATTAATAATTTTTTTGAAAACTTTATATTTAAAAATTTTGAAACTTTGCTCATGCATTTTGATGTATCATTTATAATTTCTTCATATCTCACAATTGCAATATTATTTGGAAATTTTTCTCTAAGTATTAAATAATCTATTACTTTATGTCTCCAATGTTCCCACATATCATCTAATGCTTTTTGACGAAACTTTTTGTTAAGATTATGTCTTGTTTTTGCATAAGAATAGTAAAAGCTATCAAAGTTTCTGATAGGACATATTACTTTTACATTTTCCTGACTCTTAAGAAGAAAAAATAATTCTCTTCTCAACCCTGATCCAGTAATTCTGTAAGGATATTGTACTTTTTTATTTTCTTTGAAATTAGATGTAAGTTTTCTTGAAGCTTTTAGATAAAAATAAAAAAAATCAAAAAAATTATTAATTTTATATTTGCTTATTTTATTTAATTGTCTTTCAAAATCCTCATAGTTTATATCCGGTATCAAAGATTGAAAATCTTGAATATGACCCTCGTTTTCAGGTTGATTACCTGACCAAATATCAAGGGTTTGTCTCTTTTTTTTTAAAAGATTGAGTTCTTTCCATTTGTTAAAACCAACTTTGTCATTGTGTTTAAATGATGGTTGACCAGATAATTTTTTAATAAATCTTAAATCTTTACTTAATATTTTTCTTATTGTTTTGTTTTGATTTAAATTAATATTTGAAAAAAAAGTTCTTAAAAAATCATCCTCTCCTGGATGTCTAGATATTTCAGGGTGACCATCTAATAATGATAATAAGAGATGATTGCCATTACGTGCTGGGCCGCTGATAACTAAAACTTTTTTTTTGTTTGCTTGGGTTGGCTTCCAAAATTTGGATTTGTTTAATTTAGGATACTCATAAACTTTATACTTTTTGGACTCTTTAAAACAAAAAGGTAACTTAAACAAATTTAAATCAAATTTTAAATTCTTTTTTAATTGGCTTTTTGACTTAACTTTAAGCATTTTATTATATATGTTGAAATCTCATATATGAAATTTTACAATAAGGCAATTACACTTCAAAAGTTAAAAGTAAAAAATGCAATAATACCACCTTTTATTTTTTTTAAAGTTAAAAAATACATAAGGCAAAAAAATAAAATTATATCAGAAATAAAGAAAAAATTTAAAAAAGGAAAAATAATAATAAGATCAAGCTCTATAAATGAGGATACAATTTTAAAATCAAATGCTGGTTTATTTGAAAGTGTAGGAAATCTATCTTTAAATACTGAAGATATAGTAAATGGAATTGATAAAGTAATAAATTCTTATAAAAAGAATAAATCAAATTCCTATATCCTTGTTCAGGAGATGATTACAAACTCCGACTTTTCGGGAGTTTTGACTACTAGTGATATTAAAAATTTATCACCTTATTATGTAATTAATTATTCTGATAGCAGCGATACAAGTGTGGCAACCAGTGGTGGAAAAGGAACGAAAAATTATTATGTTTTTAAAGACTATAAATCTAATAATAAAAAATTTATTAAATTAATCAAACTAGCTAAGGAATTAGAAAAAAAATTTAATAATAATTATCTTGACTTGGAATTTGCAGTAAAAAGGAATAAAGTATATCTCTTTCAAGTAAGACCTATAGTTACATTTAATAGAAATAAGCCTGATAAAAAAAAATTTGGATTTGCTTTAAGCAAATTATCAAGCAAAATAGAAAAACTTAAAAAAGGAAATCATAATCTTTTTGGGAATACAACTTTTTTTGGTGTAATGCCTGATTGGAATCCAGCTGAAATAATTGGTATTAAACCTAAAAGACTTGCCTCTTCAATGTACGAGGAATTAATTACAGATTTTATATGGGCCAAAAATAGAAATAATTATGGATTTAATGATATGACATCTAATCATTTAATGACTAATTTTTTAGGCACACCTTATATTGATGTAAGAGTTGACTTTAATTCTTGGATACCAGAAAATCTTGATAAAAAGTTAAAAAATAAATTAATTAGTTATTATTTAAATTTATTTAAAAAAAATAAACATCTTCATGATAAAATTGAATTTGAAATTTTATTAACATGTTTTCACGCAAGTACAGAAAAAAAATTAACTAAACTTAAAAAAAATAATTTTACAAGTAAAGAAATAAGTCAAATAAGAGCTAGTCTAAAGGAAATAAATAAACTTGCTATAAATAAAATTGACGAGGAAATTAAAAATATAGAAAAATTAAAAATAAAACAAAACCAAGTGAAATCATCACAAATGTATATAATTGATAAAATTTACTGGTTAATTGAAGATTGTAAAAAATTTGGCACATATTCATTTGTTGGACTTGCAAGATCAGGATTTATTGCTGTTGAAATACTTAATTCTTTGTTATCAGAAAATATTATCACCAAAAAAGAGAATGAAAATTTTTTACAAAATATTGAAACGATTACCTCTTTAATGATCAAAGAAACAAATCTGCCAAAATCAAAGTTTTGTGAGAAATATGGACACCTTAGACCTAGTACATATGATATTTTAAGTGAGAATTATAGAAGTAATTACACAAAATATATAAAAAAAAATAAAAACAAGGTTAAAGGAATTAAAAAATTTTCAATAAGTAAATCAAGTCAAAGAAAAATTAATAAATTTTTAATCAATAATTTTAATTTTAAAATTTCTAGTGACGAACTTTTTAAATACATTAAAGACAGCATCAAATTTAGAGAATACTCTAAATTTGTTTTTACAAAAAGTATTGATTTAATTTTTGAAGAAGTAAAAAAATTAGGAAAAAGACTCAAAATTGATAAGAAAAATTTACCTCATATAAACATAAAATTGATTAAAGAATTTTACTATATCTTAAATGCCGATGAACTTTCAGAGTATTTAAATCAAGATATTAAACAAAATATTAGGAATTATAATTTCAATAATAATATTAAATCGCCCGAGGTAATTATTAATAAAAAAGATGTCTTTGAATTTGAAGAAAATTCAAGCAAACCTAACTTTTTTGGAAACAACAGTGTCATAGCTAAAACAAATTATTTAGAGACTAAATCAAAAATTAATTTAAAAGGAAAAATAGTTTTGATTAATAGTGCAGATCCAGGTTTTGATTTTATATTTAATCATGATATTAAAGGACTAATTACTGAATTTGGAGGAGCGAACTCACATATGTCAATTAGATGTTCTGAGCTAAATATTCCCTCAGCAATTGGGGTGGGAAGTAGTTTTTTTGAAACACTGACAAAATCCAAAAAAATAATACTAAATCCTACAGAAGAAAAAATCGATATTATTTAAATGATAATTGGCATTGTACCAAAAGTAATCGAAAAATATAAAAATCAATTTGAATACTCTGTTGAATTAAAACTAATTAATTTCCTAAAAAAATGTTTCAAAAAATCTGAGGTATATGTACTAAATGAAAAACAAAAAGTTAATTTAGATTTATTAATTTTTTCAGGTGGTAATGATATTTATCAACTATCTAAAAAGAAAAAAGATAATATAAGAGAGAAAATCGATGCATATTATTTTAAAAATCAAAAAGGTAAAGTTCCAATAATCGGTATATGTTATGGTGCTCAATTTCTCGCAAAGAAATTTATTAAAAAATTTAAAAAATCAAATAAGCACGTAAGGTCTCATAATTTATATTTTTCATCTTTAATAAATAAGAAAAAAATAAAAGTTTTTTCTCATCATAATTATGTAATAGATGATTTAAGAAAATTAAAAATATTTGCAAGAGCCGATGATGGAACTATTGAAGGTTTTTATAAATTTAAAACTTTTTTTGGCATCATTTGGCATCCAGAACGACAAAATAAGATAGATACTCAAATCAAAATATTTAAAAAAATTTATGAAACTCTTAATTCTAGCATCAGGAAAAGGTAAAAGACTTAGAGGTAAAACAAAATCTAATCCTAAGTGTCTTGTAAAAGTAAAAGGTAAACCGATAATTGAACATATGATTGAAAAATTTACTATTTTTAAAGAGGTAATTATTGTTGGAGGATATAAATGTCATATGCTTAAAAAATATGAGTCAAAAAATTGTAAAGTTTTTTTTAACAAAGATTACTCAAAAACAAATATGGTACATAGTTTATTTTCTGCAAAAAAAAAAATACACACCGATATAATAGTGTCATATTCTGATATAATTTACTCAAGAAAAATTTTAGAAAAAATGAAAAAAAATAATTCAACTCATATACCAATCAATAAAAATTGGTTTAAATTCTGGAAAAAAAGAATGAAAATTAACGAGATTTATAATGACGCTGAGAATTTAGAAATATCTAAAAAAAAAATTAAATCTATAGGTAGTAAGATCAAAGATAAGATGCCTAAGTTTCAATTCATGGGTTTAGTTAGAATAAACTATAATGACTATACAAAATTAAAAAAATTTTATTTTAAGTTAAAAAATTATAATATTGATATGACCTCTTTTTTAAATTTAGCGATAAAATATAAAATTCTAAATCTCAAATATTTTATCACGAGTGAATTTTGGGTAGAGATAGACAGTTTAAAAGATTTAAGAGCTGTAAATAAAATTATTTAAATGAAACTATTTAAAATTATTTCCAATTTTTTTAAGCATCCTTACTCATCTATTAGATACATTATATTAAAAAGGATAAATAATTATTTAAAAAATAAATTTATATACCAATATAAAATTGACAAATATCTTGAAAATAAATCATTATTTGAAACTCAATATTATGATTTAGAAAATCTTATAAACTTAATAAAAAAAATAAAACCAAAATATGTATTAGAATTAGGAGGTGGATTTTCAACTATAGCAATGTGCTATGCTTTAGATTATAATTATAAAAAATATGGAATTAAGGGAAAACTAATTTCATATGATCAAAGTAAATATTATCTAAATTTAACAAAAAAAATACTGCCTCCTAAATTTTCTAAGTATGTCTCATTTCAATTTTCCACTTTGAAATTAAAAAAATTTAATAACCAATACGTAAGTATATTTAGTAAAATTATAATTAAGGATTATAATTTTATTTATGAAGATAGATATGATCATAAAAAAACTAGAATAGGAGCAGATATATTATTTTTAGAAAAAAAGATAAAATCTAATTTTTCATTTGTTGTTGATGGTCACAGATATGTTGTTAAATTTTTAAAAGAAAATTTAAAAAAAAGATACATTATTAAAACCAATAAGCTATTTTTTAGGACTAATTTTATCAATCAAGTACATAAATTATGATTTCAATATTAAAAAAAATCAGAGGTTATTATGATCATTACATCAATGATAAAAAGGAATATAATTTATTTGTTAAAGGTAAAACGCTTAAGAATAATAAAAATTATTTTTCAGTTAACCCAATGCCTAATGATTCTGAACTAAGATATTACTATAAAAATATTTATAAAAAAAATTCCAACTTTAGAAATCAGATTATAGACGAAAGAGCGTTGATACATTTTAATATAATAGAAAAAATGAATATAAGTTTTTCTAATTTTCTAAATATAGGATCAAACACAGGTGGTGTATCTCATCTTTTTAGAGCAAGAGGAAAAACTATATATAACTTTGATTTTTTTAAGATAAAAAGATTTTATGATCAAAATTGGAACTTTGTATCTAATTTGGATGATTTAAATAACAAAATTGACTTTATTTACATGTCACATTCTTTAGAACATTTTATAAATATAAATGAGTTATTTAATAAACTAAATAAATTAATTCATGAAAATACTTACATTTTTATTGAAGTTCCTAATGGTGAACATGTTAAAGCCGGGGAATTAAAAAGAATAATGCCTCCTCATTTACATTACTTTAAGAGAGATTTTTTTGAAAATTTAAATGAAAATATTATTAAACTCAGTTTATCAAGTATCAAGAAAATTGATGATATGGAATATCTTGGAAAAGAGGCTAAAAACCATAAATTTATTGTGTATATAGGCAAAGGCAAATTTAATATAAATGAGTAATAAAAAATTAGCATTTTTTATTGAAAATCCTTATCATTTAGATTTCTACAAAAATATTTTTTCTCATCTTAATAAGGCTAACTTCTATATAATTTTTAATGATAAAGATAAAAGTAAA
>MDTB01072677.1_pt1 | contig 13175 bp, 13 predicted proteins | sample 811161 | NCBI WGS metagenome assembly MDTB01 (sample SAMN05326650, study PRJNA326480) | marine metagenome | isolation source: seawater | place: Mediterranean Sea | collected 2009 | reverse complement strand
TTTCATTATCCATAAAAATTACTTTTGTCTTGCTTTAAACTTTGGGTTAGTTTTATTTATTACGTAAACTCTTCCTCTTCTTCTTACTAATTTTGAATTTAAGTCTCTTTTTTTTATAGATTTAAGTGAACTTTTAATTTTCATAAGGAAATCTTTATAACGAACTTTACTAATCTTTCAAATCTATTTTTTATACAGAATAAATATTCTCATAAAAATTTCTGGTTAAAATGACACTTAATTAATATTTTAAAATTAAATTTTTTGTTTGTTGGGGATTTTTAAGATTTATCTGCCACAAAAGTATACCTATCGGGAAAAAATAAATTATAGACATCCAATTATTGAAAAAACTACCACTGGGAGAAAATGGCCATAGACTAATTAATATTGCACTAATAACACAAAGTTCAAAATCATTAAAATATTCAACTTTTGATTTAAAAAACTTAGAAATAAATTGTCTTAAGGTCAAATAAGTAATTATTATGAAAAGAGCAAAAATGAATATGAAACCAAATATTCCTGTTTCAGACAATAATTCAATATATGTATTGTGTGGATGAGAAGAACAAGAATATTCTGAAACAGGATAATTTTGACATTCATTTCTGAATTGTCGAACTCCGACTCCAAAAAGTTTATGATCTAGAAACATTCTATACCCTGCAATATACATATCGTTGTGTGGTTTTGAAAAAATGTATAATTTATCACTATTTCGTGTAAAATCATTAATAGTTTGATCAATTAATCTTTCTTTAGAATTTGGATATAAATTTGATAATATAAAAATCAAAAATAATGAAATTATATAAGTCCAAAATCTATATTTTCTATAATTTTTAATCATCAAGATAATAAATATTGCAGATAGGTTCATGAAAAAAAGAGCTAATCTTTCCCCACTCAAAAAAATTAAACCTTCAGATAAAATAAATATTGAAGTAATTAGGAATAAAAGTTTTTTCGATTTTTTTTTTTTATCTACATAAATAAATAAACCAAATAAAATAGGAAAAAATCTACAAAGATAACTACCTAATATCAGTTCAGAACCAAAAAAACTACTTACTCTAAATTTATTATATAATTCGAAGCCAAAAATATTTTGACCAAAAATGTATTGAATATAACCATCAATAATTAAAATTAAGAAACAAAATAATATTGAAAAAAATAAATAATCTAAAATTTTTTTGTTTTTTTCAATTAAATACCAAAAACACAACGTAAATATTCCAAATCGGAAGTAAAAAAATGAGCTTTTTAATGATATAAAAATATTTTCTGATAATAATGAGCTAATAATTAGAATAATCCAAAATAAAATAAATAATTTAAAATAGATATTATTATAAAATTTTTTTAAGTCGTTAAAATAACTGTTGATTAAAAATATTAATGCAACAACAGACACTGCTAAATCAGATAAAAATGGTCCAGTTATCAAAAAAAAGGGAATAAAAATTATCAGATATTTTGGTATATCTTCAAAATAAATTTTTTGATTAATCATATTAAAAAAATACTAAGGCTTCTAAAATACAACTATTTTCTCTTTTTATAATTGTGTTTCTTAATAAAATTATCAACATAAAGTTTTAAACTTATTTTACCATATCTTTTATAGATTTTGTTGTTGAGATTCATAGTATTTAATGCTGAAGCATATCTTTCACCTAAGCGTGATGGCAAAAACTTATAATCTTTTTTAAACATTTTTGCTAAGTCAATTATTGAGAAGCTTTTTTTATGGCTTATAGAGTAGTGTCGATTTTTATTATTTTTCCAAGCTTCAATGCACACTTTTACGGTATCATATATGTGGGTAAATCGTCTTGTTTGATTTCCTGGTCTAACAACAGGTAATTTTTTATTATTTATATAATGATCTTCAAATATGCCGACAACAGTTGCCATTTCACCTTTGCAAATTTGTCTGGGACCATAGACATTGTAAAAATATATAATTTCATATTTAAATTTAAACCATTTTTTAAGGTTCTCTAATAATTCTAAATTTTCAGATTTTGTAAAAGCATATGGTGATAAGTTTTTGTCATTTCCTTTATTACCCAGGCTTGCAGAGGTAGCTGAATAAATTAGTTTTATTTTGTTTACCAAACAAAAGTTAAATACTGCTTTAGAACCAATTGAATTTGAATTAAAACACAAATTGAAATTTAAGAAACTTTGATAAATTCTAGAGAATTCTCCAAAGTGAAATAATGCTAAAATTTTTTTTTTATACACATTAAGGGTTTTTTCTATTTTAGATGTTTCTGACTTTATATATATAATTCGATTGCTTGTTATATGGTTTTTTTTATTTCCACTAGAATAATTATCAATACTTATAATATGATGATCAGTTTTATTAATTAAATATTCAATTAAATTCGACCCTACAAAGCCTGCTCCACCTGTAACTACAATAAATTTTTTCATGAAACAGTTATAGAATATTTATAATGCCTGGCAATGACCTACTCTTCCATATCTTAAGATAAAGTACCATCGGCGCTGAAAAGCTTGACTTCCGAGTTCGGAATGGGATCGGGTATGACCTCTTCGCAATAATTACCAGGCAAATGATTTATATAACTTTTTTTTACTATGTAAAGTTTATTAACGCTCACAAAATGCATATAAAATTAATATTATAAGGGTATCATGTTAAACTTTTTAAAATCTTTATTTTTTTTTGTTAATTTTTTTGTAAAATTTGTAATGATTAATAATACTAGTTTGAATATTGATAAATCTGTTTTTATAATATTTTTTTAATCTACTGTTATCACATACTAATTGCGGAACATCACCTTTCCTCTTTATTCCGGATTTATAATTTATTTTTATTTTTAATATTTTTTGAAATTTATTAATTATTTCTAATACAGAGTATCCTTTATTCATTCCAATATTAAAAATATTTCTATTAATATTATTGGTATTTATAAAAAAATGTATAATTTTTGACAAATCTAGAACATCTATAAAATCTCTAATACAAGTTCCATCAGGTGTATCGTAGTCCATTCCATAGATTTTAAATTGTTTAGAATATAAGATAGAATTACAAATGTTATTGAATAAGTGTTTTGATTTTTTTGATGTATTTCCAATTTTAATACTTTCGTCACAACCTATTACATTAAAAAATCTTAAAATTTTTATATTAAGTTTATTTTTTTTTTTCATAGCTAAAAGATAATTTTCGATGAAAAGTTTTGTCTTTCCATAATAATTTTCTGGGAACTTTTTGCTAGTTTCTCTAATAATTTTTTTATCATATTTATAAACAGCTGCTGTTGATGCAAAAATAATATTCTTTAAACCTTTGGAAATAAAAAAATTTAAAAATTTTTTTGAGTAAATTACATTGTTTATAAAATACTTTTTTTTGTTAATTTCTGACTCATTAACGTCAATACTTGCAGCTAGATGAATTATATGGGTTGGATTAAATTCATAATAAATTCTTTTTAAAACTTTTTTATTCTCAATACCTCCTAAGTAAAATTTTGTATTTAATGGTAGGAACTTTTTTGAGGAATTTGATAAATTATCTATTACTGCAAAATTTATATTTTTTTTTAATAATAGATTGCAAAGAACACTTCCTATATACCCACAACCTCCTGAAATTAAAATTTTCATTAAATTAATAATTAACTTGATAACACATAAATTTATTTTTAATCGAAATTAAAATTCAGTAAACCTAACATTTTGTATAAGTAAATAAATATTTATTAATATTGAGTTGATAAAAATATTGATATTTAAAGCTATTATCTTTTCTTTTATAAATTTTTTGCGTATTAACAATCTAATTTTATTGAACTAATATTTTTTTAATTTAAATAAATGAAATTATTTATTGGTAATTTAATATAAATTTTATATAGATTGAAATTTGAATGAAAAAAAAAATACTTTATATGTTCTAAATATCATTTTAATAATTAATCAAATACATTTGAGTTAAATTATTTCATAATGAAGATTTTAATTAAAAAAATTTTAAAAAGCGCACTAAGTGAGAGCACTTTTAGAAAAATATACAAAATTATAATAGCTTATCGGAATTTTATTTTTTTGAGTAGCAGTTATATGAAAAAATTTTATTTTAAAAATTTTGAATATGAAAATATTAATCAAGATCTTATTATAATTGCACAAATTCAAAGATCTGGTGGAACACTTTTAAGCCAACTATTTGACTCTCATCCAGAAATTCATTCCTATCCAAGTGAATTAAGATTAACAAACCCTAAATATGATTGGACTGAAAAGTTTAATTTTATAACATTTTTTAATGATCGACTTTTAGTTAGTTCAGCAAAAAAAAATGATTATAAGAAAGATGGATCTGGTTTAAAAAAAGTTTTAAATAAGAATGAATTTAAATTTGATTTTTTCTCACAAAAAATTATTTTTGAAAGTCAAAAAAACAAAAATAATTTAAGAGATAATTTAAACGCATATTTTACAAGTTTTTTCAATTCATTCAAAAACTATAATAATAAAACAGGAATAAAAAAATTTATCATAGCTTTTCTTCCTCGTTTTATTTTTAAATTAGAAAATATTGACTTATTTTACGATATCTATTCGAACGGAAAAATTATATGTGTTATTAGATCACCATCAAACTGGTTAGCAAGTGCTATTAATCATAGTGAGGTTTATAAGAAAGATCCTATAGAAGCTTTAAATTTATGGAAAAAAAGTTCCTTAAGAACAATCGAAGCAAAAGAAAAATTTAAAGATAAATTGTTAATTGTAGATTTTGACGATTTGATTAATGATACAGAAGAAACTATGAAAAAATTGTGTAAAAATTTAAAACTTGAATTTCATAAAACTCTTAATTCTCCAAGTTTTAACGGTGAATTAATAAGAAGTAACTCTAGTTTCGATAGTACTTCTGGAAAAATAGATAAAAAAACACTTGATAGAAAATTACCAGATAATGAGATATCAAAATATTCATCAATGCTTAAAGAATGTAACAATATTAAGAATGATGTACTTAAATATAAAATCTGATAAAATCTTAACTAATTAAATTTCTATATGAATTTTTTTTTTGGCTTTAAAAATAATAATTATACAACAGAATTACAAATCCCAAAATTTCAAAATAAAAATTCTATAAACAAAAATATAAATTTATATAGTGCAAATATATCAAATAATTTTTGGGAAATAAATAAAGTTGTTAACTCAGATCAAGATGATTATTTTTATTTTTTAAAGGACGATTTAATAGATAATAAAATAATTTATTTTCTAGCTATGGAGTCTGAAATTAAAAATTCTAAAGAAAAAAAATTAGTTAAATATAATAAGTTTACAGAAACATCACCTGCTTTTAGAGCAAATTTTATTATTAAGAAAAAAAATGGAGGCTTTTCTTCCTATCAGTCTGAATATCCTTTCAACATGACAACAAAAAATGGAATTATCACAAGTGGTACAGCATCATTAACAAATAAAAATGCTAGCAAAAATTACATCATTTTTAGAAATATATTTATTGATCCCATAGAGACAGCGTTTAATATTTTCTTTATTAACCTAAAAACTAATAAAGTATTAAAGAAAGAGCAGTTTTTAACAAACAGAACAAATATTATTGAAATAGATAACGAGTTAATAGATCCTGAAATTTTTTTTGTTACGAGCGACTATTTAGGTGTACCAATATATTTAACAGAGAAAAATGGCCATTTATCCTTTGAGCATACTCATCCACCACATGAATATTTTATGAGTAAAAATAAATTTAAAATAATCAAAGAATTTAAAAATGAAATCAGTAAAATCATTTATTAAAAAATTCACAAGTAGTGATATCTCTATAATTCTTCGTAATAATTTCCATTTTAAAGAAGTAAATATGAATTTCAAAGACTATAAATGTTTATCAGTTAGTGATTGTTTTTTATGGAGGACCGATAATAATTTTAAAACAGTTTTTAAATTTTCTGATATATTAAAAGTATTTCAAAATATAAATAATTCTAAAGTTGAAATTTTTTTTTATTCAAAAGATAACAAATTTTTAAAAAAAAAGGATATTCAAAATTTAGAATTTTCAAATGAAATCACTATAGATGAAGACTTTTTAAATATAAAAGATTATGGTAACTTTTACATTTATCATTTTACTAATAATCAAAAAATTACTGACAACATTATAGCAAACAGATGTTATTTAGGTTTTTCTCAAAATAACAATCTAAGCTCTTTTGTCCATGGTAATACATTTGCTAAATCTAAAAATATAAATTCTAAAAAAGATTTTGAAAAAAATATTGTTAATACAACTTTTTTTAAAACCAATTTATACAGAATACAAAAATCTTTTAAAAATTATGAAAAAATAGAACTTTTTTTTTCTAATCCAACATCAAAAAAATTAAATATTTCATGTTCAAATGTAAACTTTACTCTCAAAGAAGGTGAATGTAAAAAAATTAAATTAACTGATCAAAATTTAATTGAAATTAAATCAAATTGTTTATTTTTACGTCCAACTATTTTTTGCTATAAAGATAATTATCTAGATATTCATCATAGCTAATTTTAATAAAAGAATTTTATGAAAAAAAATATTTTTTTCTAAAAAATGTCACTAATTATTTTTAAACTTATAATATTTTTTAAACCATTCAGAAAATATTTTTAAACCAAAAGTAATATTTGTTCTTTTTTTTATTTTTGAAAATTTTTCTATTTTAGAATTATTAGCTCTTGTTTTCAAGCTCTCGCCTTTGCTTTTCTGATATATTACTTTTTTTGGTACTTTTTTTAATATTTTAGTAATCGAATGAAGTAAATTTATTGTGCTAAATGGTTTTGTATTACCAATATTAAAAACCTCAAAATTTTGTTTTAATTTTTTAATATTTTTTTCATCTATAAAACACTGCAAATATTGCACTGCGTCATTTACAAAAGTATAATCTCTTAAATGCTTTCCTTTATCCCTTAAAATAATTTTTTTTCTACTTAAAATGTTTTTAAAAAATGTATGAATTGCCATATCTGGCCTACCATAAGTTCCATATATTGAAAAAAATCTTATACATACTGACTTAATATTATATAACTCACTATAGCTATACGCCATAACCTCATTAGCTTTTTTTGAAGCAGCATAAAATGATAAAGGTTTATCTGTTCTATCTTCCTCCGAAAAAACTGATTTTTTTGAGTTACCATAAACCGAACTTGAAGACGCAAAAATAAAAATTTTTGGTTTTTTCTTTTTTATTAATTCTAATATGTTGAAGAAACCTACTAAATTTGACTCAAGATAAGTTCTTGGTTCCTTAAATGAATATCTTACACCAGCCTGAGCAGCTAAATGATATATACCAAAAAAATTAAAGTTATTTAATTTTTTGTTAATATCATAATGCCTTGAAATATCACATTTTATAAATTTAAAATTTTTATTTTTTTTTAAAATTGCTAATCTATTTTTTTTTAACTTTATGTCATAATAATTATTTATATTATCAAGACCTACCAAAAAAAAACTTTCATTTTTTAAAATTTCATTTGCTAAATGAAAACCTATAAAGCCACATACTCCTGTTATGAGAATTTTTTTTTTTTTCGACATTTTTTTTATTTTGAAATTATTCGAATAATCTTAAATGCTTCAGCATTTTCCTGTGATATATTGTTACCTCTATATTTAGCAAGATTTTTTATTCCATTTTTAGATCTAGGATGAAAATTATCTTTAATCTGACTTTTATATTCTTTGAAAGCTGAAATTTTATTATTTATATCTACATTACTTAATACTTCATAATAATTTGGATGAAAACTATCAAGGCCCCACTCAGTTTCAGACAGAGTTTCATAACATAAAATATTTTTTACTAAATTATTATTTATAGGTCTACATGCTACAAGAGATGCTTGATATATGCACTGATGATCTTTATGAATATCATTTCCATACGGCAAAAAGACAGTCTCACATTTTACTTTATTTATTAAATCATTAATTTTTTTTGAAATTTTGTAAATAGGATATTGATCTAATTTTGGTGCTGGAAAATTAAAAAAAAAAACTTTTTTTACTCCAAGTTTTTTATTTGCTCTCAAACACTCATTTCTTATTATTTTGATTTTTGATTTACTAAATAACTTACTATCTCCTTTTGAAGCGTTCGTCATTATAGCAACATAAATATTTACTTTTTTTCTTGAAAATTTGCTGATTATTCCACCACAACCTAAAATTTCATCATCTGCGTGTGGAGCTATAACTAAAATATTTTTATACATATTAAAAACTTTGAATAAATACGTCTGTATCACCCATTTGTAAATCTAAAAATTTATAATTTGAAGATTTAAATTTTTTTACTGGAATGATGTAGGAATAAAACTCTTTATTCTCTCGTTTTAACAAATACAAATCCTTAAAAGACTTTTTTTCCTCAATTTTTTTATTTACCCAAAGAATAAAATTTAACTTTTTGTTTATTAACTTTAAATGGTTTAAAAAATAAGATCTATCACCAATATGATCTAATAAATTATATATATTTTCTTTTTTATTATAATTAAAAATAAAAACACTATTTTTATTTTCAAATGAATGGTAATAAAAATTCTCTTTAGGTTTTTTATCAATATATCTCCAAGTAAAATATTTTTTATCTTTTTTAATTAGGTCAGAATTTTTTTTTTGTATTATATATTTTTGAATTTGATTAATATTTTTTAGTTTTCTTAATTTAATTTGATTATTTTTTTTCTTTTTGGAACAATATATTTTTAATATTGGAAGGCGAATTAAGTTATTAAATTTTTTATTAGTGTATCTATTTATTTTATTTGGCCAAATTAAAATAAAATGAATATCTTTTTCTTTAAACTCATTTAAACAATATTTAATTAAATTTGAGTAAAGATTTTCTCTTCTATATATCTTGTTAACAAAACTTGAATGTCTTGAAACAAAATATACACCATTTTGAGATTTATATTTTATAAATCCAACATGACCTATTATTGTTTTTTGTTTTTTTACAACATAACAAAAGAATTTATTATTTTTAAGGTAACGCCATAAATAGAATTTTTTGGATATTTTTATTTTTAAATTTAATAAAAAACCTTTTTTTATTTTATCGAAGTCATTTTTAAAATGTATATTTTCAAATGAAAATTTAGACATTATTAATAAATCTATAAATTTTTCTATTGATAAAATCATGATGATAAGTTTTATCAATTGATCGCTTTGAATTTTTTGACATTTTGATATAAAAACTTTTATTGGAGATTAATTTTTTTATTTTTATATAAATTTTATCTTTCGCAATATCATTGAATAAAATTCCATTAAAATTATTTTTAATTAGATCTTCATTTCCTCTAATTTTTCTTGCAACAACAGGTTTTCCATATAATAAAGCCTGCATTACAGATACTGATAGTCCTTCTCTATAACTTAAATGAAGTAAGATATGAAATTTTTTTATTTCATTAATTATTTTTTTATTAAATGTATAAAGAATAATATTTGTTAGTTTTTTTTTCTTAATAATTGATAAAAAAGGATCTCTATTTCCTAACCCAAAAGCTTTTATTTTTATTTCATCCTTATTTTTTTCAAATTTTTCAGCAAGATTTATTAGATCTATATATCCTTTTTCTTTTTTATATGCGGCAAGAACACCAATAACTTTCTCTTTATTTAAGTTATTTTTATTAAAATAATTTTTTTTTTGGAATTCTAAACCAACCCCATTCACTAAAATATTTTTTTTTTTCAGATTATATTTTGTAAAATTATAATCATGTTTATTAATATTAATATACTTGTCTGTTTTGAGGGAAAATAAATATTCAAAGAATTTAAAGATAAATTTTTTAGCAATTTTACTTTTTGGATGAAATCTATATCCGTGAACAAAATATACTATATTAACTTTAGAGAAAAATAGTGAAAATCTAATGAAATGAGAGGCTAGAGGTGTATTTAATAAAAAAATTGGTTTATTAAAATCTCTATTAATTTTAATTATTTTATAAACTTGTATGATTATATTTTTTATATTTAAAAATTCAGATAATTTTTCAGGAAATAAAATTTGAATTTTCTTAAAAACACTACTATTTAAATTCTCAGGATCTTTGCAAATTGTTATTATTTTATGATCTTTTGATTGAAGAAATTTAATTAATTTATTTAGAAATAAATTTTGAGTAATTGATTTTGTAGATACAATTATAATTTTTTTTTTCATTTTTTTTTCTTTAATTTAATTAAATTTAAATGTAATTATGAAACATGTTACTTTCAAAAATAATAAAAAAATATTTTTTTGATTCAAAAAAAACAATTTTGATAAATTTTATTATATTCATAACATGTTTAACTTATGTAGTTTTAACAAATATTTCAAACAACAATAAATTAACAAAAGCTACTTATGTTAATATAGAGAATTTTCCTCCTTTTTTAGTAAAAGGTTTTGGTTCTAGTCTGTACGAGCTAGATATTAATCTTTATCAAAGCTCTAATAATGATAATGAAAAATTAAGAAATATAAGGTTAAGTTGGGATAGAGGAAGTAAAGACATAGATTTAGAAAAATTTGAATCAATAAAAAATAAAATCGAAATAATTTCAAACAGATTTATATCTTTAGCACAAAATCGAATTGTAAGAATTAATAAAGATTACGACAATTGTATGATTTATTTATATTCTGAACAGTATGAAGTGCCTTATCAAATTATCGAATTAGAAGCCAACATAAATTATATAAATTGGTTCTTAGAAAATAAAGAAAAATATCTATCACTCGAAAGAACTGAAATAAAATTTTTTAGTAATCATAATGTGTTAGATGTTATTTTTTCTGTACTTTTTTTGACATTTCTATTTTCTTTATTAGTCAATTTTGTTCGTGTACAAAGAAAAAAATTATAATGTTTTTCCAGAAGGATTGAGAAAATACCTTTTTATTATAGTTAAAGGTGTTTTAATAATTATTAGATAATACAATAATAAATTATAATTTTTAACGAAATGAATATCATGAGCTATTTTCTCTTCTAAAGATCTTTTCTTACCACTAAAAAATACCTGACTATAACCGGTTATGCCTGGCCTTACCTTATGTCTTAAAAAATTATTTTCATTATTAATATTGCTTAATACTTTTAGTGGATACGGTCTTGGACCAACCAATGACATATCTCCTTTTAAAACATTAATTAATTGAGGTAATTCATCCATGCTAGATCTTCTTAAAAAATTTCCTATTTTCGTTATTTCTTCATTTAAATCATCTTTCATAGTTTTAAATTTAATTAACTTAAATGGTTTATTTTGAAAACCAATTCTTTCAGATATATAAAACACGCTTCCAGAGTTAAAAATAAATAAAAGAAAATAAATTATAAATAAAAAAGGAGAAAATATTATTAATAAAAATAGACTTAATATTTTATCTGAAAAAATTATTAAAAAAAAATTAAATTTTTTTAGCATTTGTTTGAAATAATGAAATAATGAAAAAAGTAATTATTGGCCAATACATCCATTTTAATCTTAATATTAAGCCAAAATTTGATATTGATATAGAACAAAGTAAATATAATCCTATTGAATATATTATAAACAATCTTAATAACTCATAATCTTTGAAGTAAAAGTTTTTTAGATTTTTAAAAGTTTTTAGTTTTAAAAATAAAAATAATGAAAATAAGTAAAAACTCAAAATTTGATCATATAAAAATACTGGCCCAAATAAACCACCCTTATAAACCCCAAAACCAAATATAGATTGAAAAAACCTATAAAAGAAGTCACTATTAGTATATCCCATAATTGTATTGCCAACATTAGTAGAGTATTGTCTAAATTTGACAAAATTTACAATTTGTTCAATTAAACCTCCATCATAATTCCATGCATATAAATTTATTGATGTCTGAAAAGTAAATCCAACAATTAATGAAAGTAGAATTAAAACAACTAAATTTTGAATTTTTAAATTAATTGAGAAAAGAACGAAATAAGTGAATATTGAAAAAATAACAATGCCACCCAAATACGGCCTTATAAAATATATGAATAACAATGGTAAAATTGAAATTAAAATAAAATATTTTAAATCGTATTTTTTGATAAAATAAAGATATAACAAAAGCATTGTAACAAAAAAGATTAATGTATCTTTCATAATTCCAGAAGTGAAAATATTTAATGATGGATTAAAACAAAAAGCTAAAATAAAAATCTTTAAAAAATTACTTTTAAGATTCAGATTTTGATATAACTTTAAACAAAACAAAACACCAAAAGTTCCAAGATAAAAAAAAATAAATGATACTGAATAAAAAGATAAATTTAGATAATTTACTAAGGGTCGTAAAATAAATGACAAAAAATCACTTCCGGTATACGCTTTAAGATTAAAACTATCGGGATAGAACTTTGTATAATAATCAGGGCCCGCTATATTATAAATACCGTGGCCATCAAAAACACCTGTTTTCGAAGAATAATACAACATAAAGAGAACTATTAATGCTCTGTAAACGACTAAACTTATAACTAAATTTGTATTTAAATTATTTTTTTTTTATAAATTTTTTTAAACAAAATAAAAAAATAATTAAAATTAAAATGCTTATAGAAAAATCAGAAATTAAACCTATAAAACGATTTGAAATCGCATATCCAGGCATAATTAAAGTGATTTAAAAAGTTTGTTGTATTTATAGATCATATTTTTCATAGTTAATTTATTCTTTGCTCTTTTAAAGAGTTGTTCACTTATTAATTTCCGCTTTTTTTTATTTTTAATATTTGTTATTTTTTGGAATTTATATAATAAATCGTTAATATTATTTCTTTCATAAATTAAATTTTTATTTTTAATTATAAATTTATTTTCACCAATGTTAGGTGCTAAGCATATTGTCCTATTTATCATACTTTCTGCTAAAATATTAGGAAAAGACTCACCATAAAATGATGTAGAGATAACTATATCAAAATTTTGATAGTACTCATTTATATTATTTTTTTCTTTGAGAAAAAAAATTTTATTCTTAAGATCAAATTTTTTGATTATATAATTTAAACTTGAATTATTCTTATTTATACCATT
>MDTB01021974.1_pt1 | contig 13175 bp, 16 predicted proteins | sample 811161 | NCBI WGS metagenome assembly MDTB01 (sample SAMN05326650, study PRJNA326480) | marine metagenome | isolation source: seawater | place: Mediterranean Sea | collected 2009 | reverse complement strand
TGGAAGGTATTAGAATTAGTGTTTTGGACATTTTTTTCTTATTATATCGTGCGTCCAACAGACGCAAATTATTTAACTAAAATTATATTTTTTTACAATTATCATGTTATATCTTGAAAATAAAATAAAATGGATTCGTTTGAATTTAACAAAATAATTGCGGCAATTGTTCTAACTGTAGTAGTGGTTTTGGGTATCGATGGTGTTTCAGACCTATTTTTCAAAGTAGATAAACCAATTGTATCAGGATATAAGGTAGAGATAGATACAGCTTCCACGTCAACTGTAAAAGATGGAGATTCTCAACTAGATCTTCAAGCCTTTTTTGCATCAGCTAGCGTTGACAAAGGTAAATCTGTTTTTAAAAAATGTGCAGCCTGTCATAGCATTAAAAAGGGTGGTAAGAATAATATTGGTCCTGCATTATACTCTGTAGTTGAAAGAAATATAGCAGGCGTTACTGACTACAAATACTCAAAAGCTTTAGTTGCATATGGAAAAAAATGGAATGTTGAAGAATTGAATGGTTTTCTTCTAAAACCAGCAAAATGGATTAAAGGCAATAAAATGGGATTTGCTGGATTAAAAAAAGAAGAAGATAGAGCATCTGTAATTCTTTATCTAAATGCAAATGGTGATGAACCGTTAGATTTACCTTAATTTTTTAAAACAATAAAGTAGTATAGATTTTTGAACATGAAATCTGTTTTCAGCTTGAGTCCAAACTACTGAATTTTTTCCATCAATGATTTCACTGGACACTTCTTCACCTCTATTTGCTGGAAGACAATGAAGAAAAATAAAATTTTTTTTCGCAAATTTTGTTAAATTTCTGTTTACCTGAAAACCTCTAAAATTTTTCTTTTTAATTTTTTGATTAACTTTATCATTAATACTTACAAACTTATCTGTCATAACTACATCAGCATTTAAAATTGCTTTCTTTGGATTATTAAAAATTCTAATTAATTTTTTATTACCATTTATTATTTTAATAATTTTTTTGTTCGGGTAGAATTTTTTAGGTGATGCTATATTTAAATTAAAAGAAAATTTAATAGATGCCTCGATTAAACTATTCAAAACATTGTTTGCGTCTCCAATCCAACAAATTTTAAGATTTGAAATTTTTTTCTTTTTAATTTCTTCTATTGTAAATATATCTGATAGAACTTGAGCAGGATGAGACTCGGGACTTAAACCATTAATCAATGGTATATCTAAATTATTTCTAAACTCTAAAAGTTTTTTTTCTGAGTCTGTTCTGAGCATAAATATATCTCCATGCATTGAAATAATTTTAGCTGTATCTTTAATAGTTTCACCTCCTTGACCTAAATGTAGTTCATCTTTTCGAAGATTGTGTACTCCCCCTCCTAACTGTCTCATTGCAAGATAAAAACTCAATCGTGTTCTAAGACTTGATTTTTCAAACATTTGAATAAGAAGCTTACCTTTTAATGGTCTATCTTTATCTAATTCTAGAGAACTAAAATTATTTCTTTTTTTTTTTCTTCTTTTAGAATCATTTAAGATTTTTCTTAAATCATTATATGAAGTATCTTTTAAATTGATGAAATGTTTCATTTGTTATTTTATTTCTTTGCAAACTTTTCTTATTATTTTTAAAGCTAAGTTAATTTCTTTTTTGTTCACATTTAGTGGTGGTAATATTCTTACTACATTTTCACTTGCTTTAATTGTAAGCATATTATTTTCCATAAGTTTATTTATAAATTTTGTTTGATCGTTAAAAAGTTGTAAACCTAATAGTAAACCTAAGCCTCTAACTTCTTTGATGATCTTAGGATAATCTTTTTGAATCATTTTAAGCTCTTTAATAAAAAAAAGTGAATTTTTTCTAACATTTCTCAAAAAATCTTTTTTTAAAATTTTGTCTAATACAGCATTTCCAATGCTCATTGCTAGAGGATTGCCACCGAATGTGGAGCCATGAGATCCTGGTGTCATAAATTTAGATACCTTTTTGTTCATTAGAACAGCTCCAATAGGAAAACCTCCACCAATTCCTTTAGCTATAGGTACTATATCTGGTATTACTTTTGAATGCTCAAAAGCAAAAAATTTCCCACTTCTGCCAATTCCACACTGAACCTCATCTAGAATTAATAGAATTTTTTTCTGATCGCATATCTTTCTTAAACTCTTCAAACACCATGAAGGAATTACTTTAATTCCTCCTTCACCAAGTATTGGTTCAACTAAAATAGCCGCTGTATTTTTGCTTATTTTTTTTTCAAGTGATTTATGATCTCCAAATTTAAAATGATCAAATCCTGATACTTTTGGTCCAAATCCTTCTGTCATTTTTTTTGAACCACTTGCAAAAATTGTAGCTAATGTTCTTCCATGAAATGAATTTTTTATACATAGAATTCTATTTTTTTTAGGTTTACCAATAGAATGAAAATATTTTCTTGCAACTTTAATTGCAGCCTCAGTTGCTTCTGCTCCACTGTTTTGAAAAATCACTGAGTCTGCGAATGTTTTTTTTACTAATCTTTTGGCAAGTTTTTCACCTTCAGGAATTATAAAAGCATTCGATATATGCCATAATTTTTTAGACTGTTTATTTAATTCTTTTGTTAAATATGAATTTGAATGACCTAAAGAATTTACAGCTATACCCTGCACAAAATCTAAATATTTTTTTCCATTTGTAGAATACAGAAAGCTTCCTCTTCCTTTATTGAACGAAATTTTTTTTCTATTATAATTGTTTGCTAAATAACTCATTTAAAATTTAATTTTATACCCTTTTCTATATAAATAGAAACATAGTATCCATAATAAAAAACATAAAAATAATAAATATATTAAACCAAATAAAATTGGTCCATCTGAATTTCCTATAACAGCATATCTAAAGCCATCAATAATATGAAAAAATGGGTTAAATAAACTAATCTTTTGTAAAATTGTTGGTAACTTTTCAATAGAATAAAATGTTCCAGATAAAAATGAAAGTGGAACAATAAAAAAATTTGTAATTGTTGCCATATGATCGAACTTTTCACAATGGAGTCCTGCAATAAATCCAGCAGCGCCTAACAAAAATGAACCCAGAAAAAGATATAATATTAAAATACTGAAACTATAAATTCTCAAGTCTATAGCAAAATAAAATACTAAAATTGACATAAATGATATAATTATACCTCTGGTTACAGAAGCCAAAATAATCGCAAGAGTTACTTCAGAAGAATTTAAGGGACTTGAAATTATATCTAAAATTGTTCCCATCATTTTTCCCATTACTAATGATGAGGAGGAATGAGCAAAAGATTGTTGTATTACTTGCATCATTATTAGTCCGGGTGCTAAAAATTGTATATATGAAACTCCCAATACATTTGCTCGATCTTCGCCAATGGCTAAGGATATAACTAAAAGAAATAATACTGAAGTAACTATTGGACCAAATAGTGTTTGTCCAAATACTATGAGGAATCTTAATGTTTCTTTTTTGTAAAGATTAAAAGCTCCTATCCAATTAATTATTCCAAATCTTCTAACGCCAATTTCATAATTTTTTTTCTTTATTTCAACCATAAGTAAATACTATTAGCTTTTTTTTATCTAAATGTGAAAAAAAGAGAAAAATTACTTGAAATAGTCCTAAACATATGTCTACTATATTTTGTAAATAATAATTATATTAATACAACATGTAGTAGTATGAGCTGGACAGAAGAAAAAATTTCTAAATTAAAAGAATTATGGGGCAAAGGCCAAACTGCAAGCCAGATTGCTGAGATTATTGGTGGAATTACAAGGAACGCGGTTATAGGAAAAGCTCATAGACTAAATTTGTCCTCAAAAATTAAGGGAAAAAAATCATATTATAATAGCAATACATTGCCATTGTCTGAGAATAACAAAGTAGTTAGACAAAGCAGGAAATCAAAATTTAGGTCTCTTTTACTATCTAAAAACTATGAACCTGCAAAGAATTTAAGTTTAGAAGAGTTAACTGAAGAAACATGTAAATATATGGATCATGATCAACACCCAGATGATATTAACTCAAGTTTCTGCGGTCGAAAATCTGTAGAAAAGTTTAGCTATTGTCCACTTCATTTGATGGTTGTATTTCAACCTAAAGGAAAAAAAGATGATGTTATTGATAAAGAAGACGAAGTTCCTCAATTTATAGAAAAAAAAATTAAATCTGCTTAATTCTATTTAAGTAATTTTTTTTTTGCTTTTTCAAATTCTTCGTCAGTTATAATTTCCCGACTCCTAAGCTTACTTAACTTTTTTAATTCATCAGAAATTTTTGGTTCTTTTTTAATACTTATTTTTTTCTTTAGTCTTGCTTTTGCATCTATGCCTCTACTTAAACCTTTGCCTCCCAAATAAAGAATAAATACTAGAATACAAGTGATTAAAAAATAAATTGGAAACTTGGCTAATTCGTTCATGAGTTATTATTTGTTTTATATTCATCTTTAGAATATTGTCCTTCTTTCATCCACATATGACAATATTTTTTTACTTCATCTTCAAATTTCAATTTACTTGGAATTTCAAAATCAAAATTAGTTTTAAAATTTCCTGAAGTTAAGTTATCGTATTTTAATAATTTTATCTGATCTAATGTAATTAATGGTTTTGGAAGTTTTTCAAATATATATGCTGAAAATTTAGCAAAAAAAATTGGTAAATTAATTAGTAATCTTTTCTTTTTTATCGATTTAAGTAATAATTGTATCATTTCTTTCAAAGATAGATTTTGAGGTCCTACACAATCAATCGTTACATTTTTAATTTCTCTGTTCACAACTTCAAAAATAATTTTTACAAGATCTGAACAATGTATTGGGCTAAACATAGTTTTACCATTATAATATAAAGGGAAAAAAGGTAATAAATTTAAAAGTGACATAAAATTAGTTGTAAAAGAATCATCTCTTGAATAAACAATTGATGGTCTTAAAATAGTATAATTTTCAATATTTTTTTTAATATTTTTCTCTCCATTTAACTTGCTTAAAGCATATTTCGAGTCTTTTGCTCTATCAATACCTAATGCTGAAATATGAACAAAATGTTTTACATTATTTTTTTTACAGATTTTTGCTAGAAATGATGGAAAATTTTCATGTATATTTTTAAATGTATTTGCTTTCCCTTTTTCGAATAAAATTCCTATTAAATTTATGCAAATATCCGCATCTTTAATTGCTTCATTTATTTTTTTTTCATTAAAAATACTTGTTTCAATTATTTCTAGATAACCAGCGTTAGATTGCGTTTTTAATACATAACCTTTTTGGTGTAAATTCCTTGTAATTGCTATGACTCTGTAATTAGATTTTGTTAATTTCCTTATTAAACTCTTACCAATTTGTCCAGATGCCCCAAAAATTATAATTTTTGACTTCATATATGAGTTTGTTGCTTATATATATTCTTTATAAAATGAATATAGATATTAACCTTCACAAATATGATCTACCAGAAGATTTAGATTTAGGCAAATCAGTTGCAATTGACGGTGAATTTGGAGGTTTGAATCCATTCAAAGATAAACTTTGTCTGATTCAGTTATCTACCGGTAAAAATGACGCTCATATTGTGCAATTAAATCGAAAAACATACAAAGCGCCTAATTTATGTAAGGTATTATCAAACAAAAATATAAAAAAAATAGGTCATTTTTTAAGAGCTGATCTAAATTTTATAAAATTTTATTTAAAAATTGATGTGAAAAATATAGAGGATACCAAAATCCAATCAAAATTAGCAAGAGGATATAGCGATAAACATGGTCTTAAAGATCTAATTAAAGAATTTATTGGAGTAGATATAAGTAAGCAATATCAAAGTTCTGACTTTGGTGGTGAATTAAATAGCAAACAATTACAATACTGTGCAAATGATGTCATCTATCTTCACAAAATACATAACTCATTAAACAAAATATTAATTAGAGAAAATAGAAAAGATTTATACGATGATGTTGTTAAATTTATGAAAACAAGAGTAGATTTAGATTTGGCATATTTTAAAGATGATATTTGGGCACACTAAAGAGAATGAAAAAATCTAAATTTAAAGAAATAGCAAATCAAGTTATTGAGACAGAAATTAACTCTCTTAAAAAATTAAAAAAAAGTATAAAAATTTCTTTTGATAAAGTTATTGAAGAAATAATAAATTGTAAAAATGGAAAGGTAATAGTTTCAGGCGTTGGTAAATCAGGAATAATTGCAAAAAAGATTGCCTCAACTTTATCATCAGTGGGAACTCCTGCTTTTTACGTAGATGCAAGCTCTTGTTCACATGGTGATTTAGGACAAATAAGTTCAAATGATTTATTAATATTAATTAGTTATAGTGGTGAAACTGAAGAGTTAAAAAATATTATACAATACGCTAATAGAAATAAAAAAATTAAACTAATAGGTATTGTTTCAAAAAAAAATTCTTTACTTTATAAATGCTCGGATATTAAAATTTTATTACCAGAGGTCAAGGAGGCAGGTCCAGGAAATATTGTTCCTACATCTTCTACAATTACCCAATTAGCTATGGGGGATGCAATCGCAATTACGACAATGAAAATAAAAAAATTTGGTAATTTGGAATTTAAAAAATTTCACCCCTCTGGAAGTCTTGGAACAAAACTTAAAACAGTGGATGATTTAATGTTAACTGGCAAAAAAATACCTTTTATAAAAGAACATACCAAAATGAAAGATGCTTTGACAATTATTACAAATAAAAAGTTAGGAGTTTTAATTGCAACAAATAAAAAAGGAAAAACTACTGGAATAATAACAGATGGACAAATAAGAAGGGCATTACAAAAAAACAAGGATTTAAAAAAGTTACTTGTTAAAGATGTTATGACACCTAAGCCTATTACTGTTAATAAAGATATATTGGCTGTGAAAGCACTAGAAATTATGAATAGTAAAAAAATAACAAGTCTTTGCGTAAAAAACTCTTTAGAAAATCAAAAAACTATTGGTATCATTCACATTCATAATATATTGGAAGCAAATATTTCTTAATGAAAAAAAAGGTAATTTTAGAAATTTTCTTACTACTACTAATAATAATAATTTCTTTTGTAATTTTTAAATACTATTTTTCAACAAATGAAACCAAAATTGTAATTGATAAGACAGTTATAAAAAAAAGTGATAATAAGCCTGAACTAAATAAAGAAACTGCGAGTGTAATTAAAAATATTAACTATACTTTTGTAGATGATGATGAAAATAATTATAAAATATTTGCAGAATTTGGAAAGATATCAGTTGAACAGCCTGATATCATCAAAATGACAAATGTTAAAGCATTTGCTTATTTAAAAGATACAAAACCGATAAAAATTGTATCTAACTTTGCTGATTATAATAAGACAACTCATCAAACTAATTTTTTTAAAGATGTAAAACTAAATTATTTAGATCACAACGCTAGATCAGAAAACCTAGATTTATTATTAATGAAAAATATAATTTATATGTATAATAATTTAATATATAAAAATAATGATATAAAACTTTTGGCTGATAAATTATCTTTTAATTTAAAAACAAAAAATGCAAAAGTTTTTATGAATGATAAATCAAAAAAGGTTAAAGTAGTTAAATATTAAGATGGCATTAATAAAAAAGTTTAGAATTAGATCCTTTAAGAAACAAGACCCTATTGTTTCACTTAAAAATATTTCTCTTTCCTATGGCAAAAGGCAAATTCTTGATGATATTAGTTTTTCGATTAATAAAGGAGAAGTTCTAGGCATGCTTGGTTCAAACGGAGTGGGCAAATCATCTATTTTCAATTTAATAACAGGTTTAGTAAAGCCAAGCTATGGTTCAATATATTTAAATAACGTAAAAGTTAATGATTATCCGATATATTTAAGAACTACAAAATTTAGAATAGGCATGATACCTCAAAACGGAGGATATTTTCACGATTTGACATTAAATGAAAATTTAAAAGCAATAAGTGAAATATTAATAGATGACCGCCATGAAAGAGAGTCAAAAATTAATCAATTAATTTCAAAATTTGAACTAGACTCTGTGAGGAATGTTAAAGCTAAATTTCTAAGTGGAGGTCAAAAAAGGAAACTAGTTATTTCCTTAGCACTGCTTGGAAATCCAAGAGTTCTTTTACTAGATGAACCATTTGCGGCTTTAGATGTGCTAACCATTAAAATGCTTCAAGAGGTAATTGTGAATTTACAAGCTGAAAATAATATTGGAATATGCATCTGCGATCATCAAGCTAGAGATTTATTAAATTGTGTAGATGTTGCAATAGTTTTATCTAATTGTAAAATTATTGCGAAGGGTACTCCAAATGAACTTATCCAAAACACAAATGCAAGATCAGCATATTTTGGAGACTCCTTTAAATTCAATTGAAAAACGTGAAACCAATAATAATAAATAATAAAATTAGAAGTTTTTCAAAAAAAATTAATGTTGATGGTGATAAAAGTATCTCAATAAGATGGGCACTGATGGCTTCTCAAGCAATTGGCAAGTCTACTGCAGACAATTTATTAATGTCTGAAGATGTACTTAGCACTATTAAATGCCTAAAAAAGTTAGGAATCAAAGTAAATTTTAATAAAACCAAGTGTGAAATATATGGAAATGGAATTAATGGTTTCATTTATAATAAAAAAATTACTTTAAATGCAGGAAACAGTGGTACTTTAGGAAGATTAATTTTACCACTCCTTCTAAGGTCTCCAGAAAAAATTAAATTAATAGGAGACAGAAGCTTATCAAAAAGAGATTTTAGTAGAATTATAGATCCTCTAAAAGAATTTGGTGCAGAATTTTTCCCTACAAATAAAACAAAAATTCCTTTTTTTATTAGAGGTTCAAATTTTATAAGGCCAATAAGATATTTAGAGACAAGAGGTTCTGCTCAGTGCAAAAGTGCTGTAATGTTGGCGGCTATAAACTCACCAGGTAAAACCAAAATTAAGGCTAAAAAATCAAGAGATCATACTGAAAATTTTTTTAAAAATTTAAATATCCCAATCAAAACTAAAAGAGACAAAAAATATGACTATATAGAAATACAAGGAGAAAAAAAATTTAGAGGAATTAACTATAAAATTCCAGGAGATATAAGTTCAAGTGCTTTTTTTATTGTTTTAACAATGTTGTCAGAAAAATCTTATTTGGTAATAAAGAATGTAAATATTAACCCTACAAGAGATGGCGTTATAAAAATATTAAGAAAAATGGGAGCTAAAATTTTGTGTAAAAATGTAAAGTTTTACAGGAGAGAAAAAATAGCTGATCTTCATGTAAAAAGTTCAAAAATTATTAAACCTATAAATTGTCCTTCAAATCTTAACACTAGTGCAATTGACGAATTTTTAATTATTTTTTTAGCTGCAGCAAAAGCTAAGGGGGTTTCTTATTTTAAAAATATTGAAGAATTAAACCAAAAAGAATCTAGAAGACTGGATTTAGGTTCTAAAATTTTAAACATAATGGGAATAAAGACTAAATTAACAAATAAATCTATTAAAATTTATGGACAACCAGACCTGAAAATAAAAAAAAAATGTATAATTAAAAATTTTTTAGGGGATCATAGAATAGTTGCAATGTGTACTATAGCTGCCCTAACAATTGGTGGCAAATGGGAAATTCATGATCCAAATTCTATTAATACATCATTTCCATCTTTCTTTAAAATTCTAAAAAATAATTTAGGAGCTAAAATTAATTGAAACGGAAAAATATAATTACAGTTGCAATAGACTCCCCTGCTGCTGCGGGAGCTGGTACGCAAGCAAAATTAATAGCAGAAAATTATAACCTTCTATACCTTGACACTGGAAAAATTTATCGATTCATAGGTTATTTAAGATTAAAAGAGAAAAAAAAATTTAATTATAATTTGATTGAAAAAAAAATTAGTAAATTAAAATTTTCTGACCTTAAAAGAAAAAATTTACTAAATGATAATGTGGCTGTTTCAGCATCAATTATTGCAAAAGATTTTAAAATTAGAAAAATAGTTCATCAGTTTCAGCAAAAATGCGCATATGATCCACCAAAAAATTATTCAGGATCTATTTTAGATGGAAGAGACATAATTACAATTCAGATGAGAGATGCGATGTTCAAATTCTTTATTACTGCTAACATTAAAATTAGAGCACAAAGGAGATATGAAGAGTATAAAAAGCTAAAAAAAAAAATATCATATGCTGAAGTCCTTAAAAGCCTTAAAAATAGGGATAAATCTGACCGTGAAAGAAAATATGGCCCACTTAAAAAAACTAAAGATTCAATCTTGATTAACACTAGCAAATTAAGTAAGAAAGCATGCTTTTTAAAAATAAAAAAAATTATTGATAAAAAACTAAAAATTAATGGAAATATATAAAGATTTAAATACACCAGCCTCAAAAGAATTTGAAAAGTTGCTAAATAGTCAATTATCAAAAAACAAGATTGAAGAGGGTAAAATTATTGATGGTGTGGTTACAAAGATTACAGAAAAATTTGTTTTTCTTTTTATTGACGGACTAAAGTCTGAACCTGTTCTAGATATAAATGAATTAAAAACACTTAAAATGTCAGATCAAATCGAAATAGGTAAAAATATTTCTGTATTACTTGAAAAAATTGAAGATAAAAATGGGGAAGTGTTAGTTTCTGCCTTAAAAGCTCAAAAAATAAAAGGCTGGTATGAACTGGAAAAAGCTTTTGAGAAAAATGAACCAATAATAGGAAAAATTACAAGTAAATGTAAGGGTGGAGTGATTGTTGAACACATCGATACTGGATCATTAATGTTTTGTCCAGGATCACAAATTAGTGACGCTCCTATGAAAGATATATCAAGTCTTATGTATGAGCCTCAAAAATTTGCCTTAATAAAACTAGATAAAATTAGAGGTAATGCGTGCGTCTCAAGGAGGCAAATAATATCTTCAGGCAAGAAAGAAGATAAAGCTAAAATTGTAGATAAATATAAGGTTGGAGATATCATTAAAGACGCAGTTGTAAAAGGCTACTCAAATTTTGGATGTTTTTTTAATGCAAATAATGAGCTTGATTGTTTAGTTCATTTACAAGAAATTAGTTACTCAAGAGTTAACCATCCAGATGAAATTTTTAACGTAGGTGAAAAACATGATTTATTAGTAATATCTGTTGATAAAGAAAAATTACAAGTAGGATGTAGTATTAAAAAACTTTCCCCTGACCCTTTTGAGCATATTTCTAATTATGAACTTAATAAACCGTATAAAGCAAAAGTTGTTAAACTAATGGACTTTGGTGCTTTTTGTGAACTGGAACCAGGTTTATCCACTTTGCTTCACTCAAGCGAATTAAGTTGGACAAAAAAAAATCCATCTGCGAAAAAAATGTTTAAAATTGGTGATGAAATAGATTGTGTTATTACAGAAATAGACAAGGAAAAGCGAAGAGTTGCCATTTCACATAAATTAACAACTGAAAACCCATACGAAGTAATCAAAAAAAAACATCCTGAACAAAGTACTATTGAAGGCACAATTAGTAGTATTAATGATTATGCTATTTATCTCAGGTTAGAAGAATACGACATTGACGCATTTTTGCATTGCAATGATTTAACTTATGCAAAAAATGCAGAGGAAGAACTTAATAAATATAAAAAAGGGGATAAATTAAAAGTAAAAGTTTTAGAGATTAAAAAAGATCAACAAAAAATTAGAGTAGGATTGCGACAAATGCAGACTGATCCATTTGATTATTTTAAAGATAAAAAAGTAAATGACACAGTGACTATAACAGTAATTTCATCAGATAATAAAGGTTTGATTGTTAAACCAGAAGGCTGTGATATGGAATTTATAATTAAAAAATCACAAATTGCGATCAACTCATCAGATGCTAGACCATCAAGATTTGTTGGCTCTGAGAGAATAGATGCAGCAATTTCTGAGCTTGACTTTTCAAAAAGAAAAGTTTCTTTAAGTATTAAATTACTAGAAGAGCTTAATAATGCTAAAGCAATAAAAGAACATTCAAGCCCTCTTTCAGGAAAAAATCTTCCTTTTTCGTCATTATCAGATAAATTAGACAAGAAAGAAAAAAAATAAATTAGTAAATTGGCTATTGTAAAATCTAAGCTTCTAAAAAAATTATCTGATACATATCCGAATTTTTTAAAAAAAGATCTCGAAAAGTTTTTTGATTGTTTTCTTGATGAAATTAAGAGATCATTAAAACGAAATGAAAGGGTTGAAATCAGAGGGTTTGGAGCACTTTCAGTTCATAGGCAAAAACCAAGATTATCCAGAAACCCTAAAACAGGAGAAAAAATTTTTACTCCTGAAAAAAAAACTATTCACTTTAAAATGAGTAAAGAATTATTTGATAAAGTAAATGAAAAAAAGTAAAAAATTAATATTTATAGCTTGTGATACTTCAAACTTAAATAATGTTAAAAAGATAATTAGCCAAACTCGAACAAATCAACTTAAAATTATTCCAAAATTTGGTTTGCAATTTTTTTATTCTAAAAATGGTAGAGCTTTTTTGGAAAATATCAAAAGAGATTTCTGGCTTGATATAAAAATTTCTGATATCCCACAAACCGCTCAGTCAGCAATTGAAAGTTTAAAAGATTTAAAAAGATGTAAATTTATCACTGTTCATGCTAGTGGTGGATTAGAAATGCTTAGAGCAGTAAAACGAAAAGTTAAAAGTATAAATCAAAATATAAAAATTCTTGGAGTTACAATTTTAACTAGTTTAAACAACAAGTCATTAAAAGAAATTGGATATACAGATAATATCGATAAGATAGTTTTAAAACAAACAAATCTAATTATGAAAAGTGGTTGTGATGGAGTTGTTTGTTCAGCAAAGGAAGCTAAATTATTGAGAAAGAAGTACAAAAATTTATTCATTGTAACACCTGGTATAAGACTTCCTGGAGATAGCAAAAATGATCAGTCAAGAGTAGTTACCCCTCATGATGCATTGGTAAAGAATAAAGTATCAGGAATTGTAATTGGTAGATCTTTAACTTTAGGTAATATAAAAAAAAATATTAGAAGATTAATTGATAATTTAAATCAATGACTCTTAAATGTAAGATCTGTGGAATTTCTGATTCTAAAACTTTAAATTTTATTATAAATCATAAATATC
>MDTB01141644.1_pt1 | contig 13177 bp, 22 predicted proteins | sample 811161 | NCBI WGS metagenome assembly MDTB01 (sample SAMN05326650, study PRJNA326480) | marine metagenome | isolation source: seawater | place: Mediterranean Sea | collected 2009 | reverse complement strand
TCAGTAATCATACCAGTAAACTCTTCATACGCCTCACACTCACCAATAATACTTTCAGCATAATCTCTTATCATTTCAAATTTATTCATTGATGTATCTCTCTTTAACACTTTCACCATGACTGTCAACTAAATCAACATAATCACCAAAGTAAAATAAAAATGTCTGAACTAATGTATCATAGTCATCAGTCTCTTTCATTTCATTAATAATTTTTTTACTGTTTTCACCTATATCTTTTGCCATATTCTTAGCGATTGCCATTAAATTAAGGGCATTGCCTGCTGGACCATCTATATTGATTGTTATTGAATAATTCATAATTTACCTTTCTCTTTTGATTATAATTAATAGTACCATGTTCTTAGAACAATGTCAACAGTTAAATTAAAATAATTTAGGTTGTTCACCAGTTACAACACATTCGTCAGGATATACCATATCCTGGTTACAGAAAGCATCATAACTTGTTAAGAAATCATTGATTTCGTTGATTGATAGATTGTTAAATTGACCGCCAGAGGCGTTGTCAACAAAATCTTTAATGTCCTTTGGGACATCTTTATGTTCGTTAAAGCACCATTGCATAATAAACTCCTTCTCTTTTGATTATAATTAATAGTACCATGTTCTTAGAACAATGTCAAGTGTATTTTAAAGAAATTCTGCTTGAAGTCTTTTTTCTCTTGCTTTTTTTGAACGATTGTGAACTTCTTCTTGAACTTCTAAAGTTGGCCAATCAAACTCTTGTTCTATAGAGTCATTTGCCCAAGATATTAAATCTTTTGCTAATTCTAATGCCTCTTTTTTATTAAGATTAACACAATTCATATCATCAGAAGATTGCATCCAATTTGTATTAGGGTTTCTTGAAGTTAAGACACTTAATCTTGCACCATCAAAACCAGCATATTGTCTTAAACTTATTGTTCTTTTATTTGAAGATTTAACTCTCATTCCCATTTATTTCTCGCTTTCTTTTCTCATTGTTAAAATATTATATTAACATTGTTTTCACAACAAGTCAAGTGTATTTTATATTTTTTTATATTTTATTTCTGAATATACATTATATAATACTATATTGTTAACTATATAAAGGTATATTTAATAAATCGGAGATTATAATGAAAGTATTAGATTTTTTTACAACAACAATGTCAATATTTGTTATTCTAATGTGTATCGGTATGGGCATACAATAAAAAAGGGGACCGAAGTCCCCTAATTTATCCAACGATGTAAGGTAATATTAAATACCCTACAATACCTATTGCAATCCACATAATTATTGTCCTTCTAGTTTTACAACGACCCATTCGTTGTCTTGCATACAGGCAACGCCTTTACGGTTATCACCAGTGATAAAGTCTCTACATTGTCTTTGATGCATAGTATCTACTTTATCCATGTGTTCACCTACACGACCACCTATAAACATACCTAATAACCCACCTGTTGCCAGAGCATACGGATTATTAATTTCTAATAATTGTCCAGATAGAACACCTACAAAGGCGCCCATACCTTGGCCAAGATTTTTGTTAGATATATCGTCTGCTAAGACTGGTTTACCTGACAGATAAAAAAGTATTACGAGAATAATCTTTATCATTCTGTAACCCATTCATTTGGACCTACAGATGGTATAGTCTCAACATAAGTTGTTTCTTCTTCAATAGGATAATCATTATCCTCTTCAAGAATATCGTTTATACCTTTTTCTAAATTAGTTAAAGATTGCGCCTCATCTTCTACTTTAGATTGAGTAACATTTCTTTCTAATTCTTTAAAGGCATTTGTAGAACGAAGTTTAGAATATACCATTCTATCTTTCTTCATTCTATTCATGATAATTTTACTTGCCTCTTTATCAGAGTATTCAAGTAAAACAAAAGAACGATATTGAACGCCTGATGGATATACTTCCATTTCTTTGACTTTATATCCAGCAACATCAACTGATGCTATAACATTTTTTGTTACCTTTTCTAGTTCTTCTAATACTGAAGTGTCAGCATCATTAGTACCCATTTTGGCAACAAATTGTTTAGTCATACTATCTAACTTACCATTTATTCTATCTGCTAAAACAGTTTTGGCGTTCATCACTGCGATATCAACAGAAAGTTGTAAGTCAGGTGAAGTAGCAGTGCCAGAAGAATAAATCATATTTTCTTCTTCAGGTAACTGTTTGAACCAATCTGGTATAACAGTTACTGCACTTTCAACTTTTTTTGTTTTATATTCAACTTCAGGAGTTGAAACTAAAGATGGAGGTTCTATTTGTGTTGCACAAGAACCGAGTAAACTTACAATCGCAAGACTACTCAATATCTTTAATTTTGACTTCGGTATTTTCGTATGCAAAATCATTTTGTTCACCTCCTTCATCATTTAATTTTTTAGATATCTTTTCTTTAGACCAATCAGACACATCTTGTATGTCTTTGCCAATACCTGCAACTGTACCGCACGATTGTGTAAAAAAAAGTAAAGCAAATACGCCTAATAGAATTACGACATTTGTTAAAATGCCTTTAGTTTTATTCATATATCACCTATTACATTGTTTAAGTTTAACTTCTTGCAATCCCAAATCTGGCATTACAACATTCATATACTGCATTGTACACGAATTCTTTTGTATTGTCAAGTCACAACTGAGTTGTTTCTTGCCTTCTAACATTTCTGGTACTAACATATTTAAAATATTTTCTTTTGCTTTTGTAATCGCATTACTACACGCCTCGTTCTGAGACATATCTGGTGTGTAGATATAGTCTGCCGTTTCTGCATACCATTTTTTTTGAACTTTTGCTTGAATTGTTACGACACATTTTTTTGTGTCTTCGTAGTATGGAAATACTTGTCTAGACTCTACAACATATTTGTCTATTTGACCTTTGTATGTTGTCATAACATTACTTGAATAATCACAAATAGGTTTACCTATACTGTATGCTACAAATACACCAAAACAAAATATGAATACAAATACCCACATCATGAATGTTAGGAACCAATCTTTATCTTTTTTCATTCTTCAATAGTATCATACTTTTTCAATATGTCAATACTAAAATAGTTTACTAAAGTTTCTTTGTTTCTCAAATCTAATAACACTTCTAAATTTATCAAACATTGTATCACCCTTATGACTTATAACAAATACATTCTGGTCAGCAAAAGTATTCAATATTTTTAAAAAATCGTCTGTACCTGTTGTATCTAAACTACTATCAAATATTTCGTCTAATATTAATAAATTAGTGTTGGTAGAGTTTTTCATCTTTGCAACTGCTCTCCATGTAAAAAGAAGTGCTAAGTCAATTCTCATTTTTTCGCCTTCACTAAAAGATGAATAACTAAATTCATCTCTATGTCTAGATTTAATTGTTTCTTGAAAATTATTATCTAATGTAAAGTTTACATAGAAATCCATACTTGTTAAATAACCATTAATTAATTTATTCATGATAGGCAGGTATTTGTTTATTATTTTTGTTTTGATACCAGTATCCATCAAAAGATTTCTTGCAACATCTACATAAAATTTATCTTCTCTTAACTTGGTAATCTGTTCTTCATTAATTTTAAGTCTTTCATTTAATCTAATTAGTTTAACATTATCTTCTTCTAATACATTTGTATTTTGATACTCTTCTATCTGGTGTTTTGCTTTTTCTTTAAATTTTCTAAGTTGATTTATGCTTGAAGAAAGTTTAGCAATCTCTACTTCTTTATTTCTTACATCACCACTAATATTTTCTAATTCAGATAATTTATTCTCCTTATCTTTTAATTGTTTATTAAGTTCATCTATGCCATTATTAAGTTCTTTAATACGATTAGTTTTTTCTAATATTTTTTTATTTTTAAGTTCTTTATCTATTGTTTGTGTACAAGTTGGGCACTCATCATTATCTTCAAAAAACTTTTTCTGTCTCTCATTTTCGTCTATTCTATTAGATAGTTTTGCCTCCATCTTATTTAAATCTTTTATCTTTTTTGAAATAATAGTTTTATCTGTTTTGTGGTTTGAAACATCATCAATTTTTTTCTGTAATATTTCTATATCTTTTCTTTGTTCATTTATTAGTTTTTCATTTTCTAAAACTTGATTTGCTCTCTCTTTTATAATATTATCTTTATTCTTTTTTATATCTTCAATATATTTTTCTTGTAAATTTATCTTTTCTTTTGTAATATTAAATTCATACTCAACACTTTTAAGTTCGTCTGATACCTCTTTTACTTTATGTTTAAGTAAAAAATTCATTAAAGAAAATATCTTAATATCTAAAATATCTTCTACTACTTCTCTTCTATCTTTTGTTCTTAACTGCATAAACGGTACAAAAGTTGATGAACCTAAAATTACAACCTGTGTAAATGAACGATAATTTAATTTAAGAATTTGTTGCTCTAACATCTTTTGAGTATCTAATGCATTTGCATCTTGGTTCATCATACGACCATTACAATATATTTCAAATATCGTTGGTTTGATGCCACGAATAATTTTAAATTTATTTTTTTGAACGATGAATTCTAATTCTACAACTGTACCAGAATTATTAATAGAATTAATTAATTGAGATTTAGTAATTGTTCTAAATGGTTTATTAAATAAAACAAAACATAATGCATCTAAAACTGTTGATTTACCAGAACCATTTTCACCTACAATAAGTGTTGTCGGGTTTCTGTCTAACTCAACTTCTAGAAAATAATTACCAGTTGATAGAAAGTTTTTCCATCTAACTTTTTGAAAATGTATCAATCTTTATTTCACTCTCTGTTTCAATAACAACTCTTGCACCACATGGTAATATAGGTTTATCATTACCACCGTAGTACATCTTTGATGGACCAAGTATTTCTACGCCATGACAATAAGTATTTTTCTTACCTTCTTTGATTGTAATAACTGGTTCATTCGTACCATGTTTTTTATTAGCACGAATCTTGTGTTGATTTACATGAATATATTTTTTAGTCATATTTAAAATCCGTTGCAAGTATAAGTCTATCTTCTTCTTTTAAAACCTCTTCTGGAATATCTGATGGTCTATGAGGTATACTTGCATCAAAAATTACTATTGAATTTTGAACACCCTCGTGTAAGTTTCCTATTCCAATATATGTACCATACTTTGGATATTTATTTTGTGCATAGTACACTATACTTATATCTGATAAATGTTCAGGATTTATTTCTCTTGATAAACCATCAACATTTGGTAGATGTGTGTGATAGCAATTATTTGTTTCTTTAGATTGTTTCATACCCCAACAAGTCGTAAATCTTCCATTTTTAATTTTATTCTCAATAAATATTTTAGATATTTTATCAAATAAGTTTCTCCAAGATTTATTAATTCTAACATATTTTTCATGAATGTTAACCATTGTTTGATACAAAGGTTTATTTTTATTCTGACTTGGATTATGTTTTAGTTCAAACTCTATATCTTTTATTATTGATAATCTATCTTGTTCTGATAACAAATTTTGTTTACTAATTATCATCTTTGTCATAACATAACTCCTAGTGCCATACAAAGACATAAAAACATTTTACCTTCTGGTGCATGAACACGAATACCTGAGTTAGATGGCATAATAACATAAGTTCCTTCATTTAAAGGCAATTTAAAAATACCTTTTTCACCTGTTTGTATATCTAAGTCAATAGAGTCAGGTGTTGCACACGGCACATATATCATTCTATAATGTGAAGAAACATCAGTTGTCTTATTTAAATCTGCATGAATAACATATAGTTTACCAAGACCCATGTATTCTAAGAGATGCATCAACTCATCATAAACATTAAACATACTTCTATTTTCTGTTACATCAGCAGTTCTGTTTTCTTGTGTAAAAACATTTTTTGCAACATCTACAATATCTTCGTGAAAAGACATTGCTTGAGTGTGTAAGGCAATTCTTCTATTACTTTTTAAAGTTTTACCTTTGTGTTCACCAATCCAAATAGAACCATCTGGATGTACTTTTTTTATTTCTTGAAGTTTTAACATTATATTTCCATGTTACTTGCCTCAACATATAGACCTTTTAACATACCTTTTAATCTGTTTTTATTAAGATTTTTTACATCTAAATCATCTACATAATTTTCTAATATAGTCATGGTGTCTTGAGTATTCTCAGTAATAGTATCAGAAACATTTTCTGCTTTTAGTTCAGAAAAATCTTCTATGATTTTTATATCATGTGCTTTTGATTCTGTCAAGAGTCTATCAACATATCTATCAAAATTATATAAATCTTTTTTGTTGACCACAATTAATTTAACATATTTGTTTTCAGAACTAGTAACTGGTTCTTTACTATAATCTTTCATACTATCATCGTAATATATTTTTTGAAATATAGTTCTTTCATTTATAATTCTATCTAATTTTTTTGTCTCTGTATCAAATATGTGAAACCCCTTTGGGCATTTATTATCATTCCAAAATATTTGATATGGTGTGCCAAGATAGAATATATGTCCATCATCAGATTTTTTATGAAAGTGACCAGACATTACAAAATCAAACTTAATAAATTTTTCTTTATCTAAACCAACTTCACTACGATGACCATGGTTCATTTCAAAACCTTGAATTTCTAAATGTCCCATACAAGTTGTTGCTTTTGTTTTTTGTATTTCATCAAATGTTTGTTTTGTATTTGTTGAATTTATCCATGGTATAAAACAAATAGGCAAACCATCAAACTCAACAGTTTTACATTCTCTATAAATTTTTATTTTATTATATCTTTTATTAATTAATTCATCTAGAGAGTTTACATCATTTGTATTTTTAAAAAATGTATCATGATTACCTACCATTAGATGTAAGTCAACATCTAACTCTACAAACTTTTCTATAAATTTTTCTCTAAAATCTTTTGCAGTTTTATACGATACAAATTTTCTTCTATCCATTACATCGCCTAAATGAATACAAGTTTTTATATCGTGTTCTTTTAGATATGGAAAGAATTGATTATCGTAAAAATCGTAAAAGTAATTGTGAAAGTGGTCATGGTCATTTCTTGCACCAAAGTGTGTATCAGTAATTAGTGCTATTTTCATTAATTAATTAATCCTTGTGCTTTTAAATATGATATATTTTTTAATTGTTGTTCTTTTATCAATTCTTTTGATTGACCTTCATATGCGACACCAACATAATGTCTTATCATATACTCAACAATACTTGTTTCTCTATCTTGTTCACCATCAAATACACTAAAGTCACCTAGTGTTCTACCAAACTTACCTGACTTATCTTTTGTTGTTCTGAGAACTTGTGTAGAACCAACTGGTAGAAATCCTTCAACAACACTCTTTGCATAAAGTCCTGCTTTCTTTTCTTCTAAGTCTCTTGTTCTTGACTCTGGAGTGTCAATACCTTTAAATCTAATTCTTTCTTTATGTATCCAAGTACCAAAACCTAAATCTATATTAACATCAACAGTATCGCCATCAACAACTCTTACTATTTCACATCTATACTCATACATTATTGTTTCTTCTGTAAGTATTCATAGAGTTCTTCAACAAGGTCACTCTTAGTAAATCTTCTATCTAACTCTATGCCATGTTTACGACCTAAGTTTTCTAACTCTTTTTTAGTCAATATCATTAGACTAGTTTTTTTTATTGGTTTAGGTTTGGGTTTAAATAAATTTGTTATAAAACTGAACATTTATTTCTCCTTTTCGTCATAAAAATTTTCTAAGTTTTTCTTAGTTTCTGTTTTTTTGCTTTTAGTTTTGTAAACATCACCATCAGCAGGTAACATATTTTTTGTTAAGTAGTCCATATATGTGTTACCATAATTTGTATCATCTAAAGGGTTAGTATCAAATGTTGGTACCATTGCCTTTTCAATCATTTTATGTTTTATATGCGATTGTTTTTTTTCTTTTTGAATTCTACGAATAAATGCATAATATATTATTTGTGTAAAATATGAAAATGGGTTCTTTGATTTTTCTGGATTAAAGTTATTTACATATTGTAAACAATTTTCTATACCATCACTAATCATTTCTTCTCTAAATGTATAATTAATAAAGTTAGGTCTATAAGATAAATGTTGTGCAATCTTTAGAAAACACTGACCAATATAATCTGTTACTGGTGGTTGTTCTTCGTCTGAGTGTTCTGCCTCTTTTACTTTTTCTTTCCACTCTGATATTGCTTGTAGAAATTCTTTATTATTTACATAATGCTTTGATTGTTTTGCCATTCATAAATTCCTTTATATTAATATATCATACTTTCAAAAGATGTCAATGCAATTTAAATATTAATTTAGGGGTTGACAAATCAAAAATCGGTTGTTATACTCTTTCTTGTAACAGACAGAATACTATTAATGTTTTTTATCTGATTTAAAATATACATTTGCTGACTCGTCCATCATATCTTCTTGAGATAAAGAGTCTTCAGTTCTACCATCTACTTTTAATTCTTCTACTTCTCTTTCTAGATTTTGTGGTACTAAATTTGTTTTATCTGCCTCTTTATATTTTCTTAAAACATATTTGTAATATTTTTCTAAACCTAAACTGGCACCGTGTTGTACGACAACCTGTTGTCTATCAATATTAAATAATGTATCTTCAGTGAAAGTTGTCCACTTTCTTAATGCAAGATTTTCTTCTAACTTACCTGTTTTATCTTCAGACATTACCACAACAAGTTTAAATGGATGTTTAACACTATAACGATTACCCTCAGTTTGTTTCAACTCACATATTATTTCATCACCATTTGCTAACTTAAATATTCTATATGGTGTTACTCTACTAACAGTTATGTCTGTGATGTTACTCATTCCATTTCCTTAGTTTTTCGTTCTTAGGTATCCATGTTCTTGGTGGTCTTTCTAATTTATTTTCACTCTCTTTCATTTTACTCCAAAATGTATCAAACATATCCTCTTCAGTTGCATCAGTAAACATTACTTCGTTTAATAAAGATTTAATGCGAGTTCTCAATAGTTCTTTGTTATATTCTAACATTCTTTGATAGTCCCACATTTCTTTTAAATTTAAATAATCCTTTTCTGTTATCATAATTTTATCCTATGTATTTTATAATCAAACTCTTCCTCGTTGTAGATATTTATTCTCTCCATAAAATGGCGAAGAGTAAAGTTTTGTTTGTTTTTATAAGTTAAATCGTCTGCAATATCATAAAGTTTACATTGTTTTTTATTATCACCCAATCTTAGACCACGCCCTATAGATTGTAGAACTCTTATCTTACTTTTAGATGGCGAACTGAATATAATATTATGTAGATTTCTAATATTAATACCAGTTGAAAATGTTCCATACGATGCAACAATTACTGCATTTTTTTGTTTTTCAGTTATCTCACGAATTTTTTCTCTTTCACTTGCATCAACACCACCATATACAAAAAATACTCTTCTATCATGTAATTCTTGTTGTATTAAATTAAATAAAGGCAAACCATGTTTTTCTACAAATTGAAATAATAACAAAGTATTGCCATTAATATTAGAAACTAAGTTCTTTGTAAACAAAAGTCGTCTATTATGTGTCACAATAAAATCTAGTTCGTCAGCATACTTTAAATCACGATTAAACTTACATTCTGCCTCATTATAGGATAATACTAGACTATCTATTTTAAGTTGTGATAAAGTCTTTTTATCAATTAATTCTTTTGTTGATACTACTTTATTTACTGTGCCAAATAAACCCTCTAATACTAATTTATGTGTTTGTGTATCGTCTAATGTACCAGTAAGACCAAAACGATATTTACAATTAATCATTTTGGTTAATATTGATGTAAGAGATTTTGATTTAAATAAATGTGCCTCATCACCAATAACACAACCAAACTGTTCAAAATACTTTCTTGGCATTTTATATATTGATTGCCAAGTTGATATCGTAACATCTTTAGTAATTTGTTTGTCATGACCTTGATATATCTTTTGAATATATTCATCAGACCAACCATAATTAATAAAGTCAGAATACATTTGTTCAACTAGACTTGTTGTTGGTACAAGAATTAAAGTTTTATGATTTTGTTTGTGATAGTATCTTGTAAGTGCATAAATGATTAACGATTTGCCAGATGCAGTAGGAGAAACAAGAAGACTACGACATTTTCTGGCACAAGAAAGAATACCAGAAATCTGATAATCACGAGTTTCGTGTGGTAAGTTAAGGTCGTGTATAAACTGCTTAATAAATTCTTCACTAATATCCTCATTCTTGTTATTATATATTAATTCATATCTAATTTGATTTCTTTTGCAGAACTCTCTGATGTATGGTAATAATCCCACATAGATTTTTCCTGTAGTAATTGAATATAATCGTATTTTTCCATCCCATATTTTATTTCTATATGCAGGCATGAATTTTGCACCAGGGACTTCAAAGGTAAAGTGTTCTGAAAGTTCCCTTGCAATATGTGGTTCGGTTTCAATTTGTAAGTATACTTCATTTTTTTTATGTATTTTCATATGGGACATCATCTTTACCTAATTTTGGAAAATCTGTGTCCTTAGTTCTATACGGCATATTTCTATCTGCTTTATTTGCCTCTGTCATTTTTTCTTCATCTTTTACATCACCAATTAAACCTAAAGCAGGTCTAAAATCATACTTACACATATCACCATAAGGACCATTTTTATTAACATAATGTAAAAAAACTTGAACTTGCCAAGCATCTTCAGAAACCTCAAAAGGTTCTCTCCAATGTTCAATCTCACAACCTCTGTATATAACACCATCGCCAGGTTGCATTTTCATATGTTTGCCTTTTTGACCTCTTTTACCATCAGCAGGTCCAACAAACATACCCCAATTATAATCGTCTTTACCTTTGTAATCATAACCAAGACAACAAGTAATTGATATCTCACATGATGGTCTATCTTTATGTCTTTTTAATTCATCACCAGGTTTATACAATCTATAGTAAGAATAAGTTGGCCATAACTCAAGACCAGTCCATTTTTCCATATGTGGTCTTGAAAATTTTAATAATGTTTCCATTAAAGGGTCACCATATACACTATGAGAACCAGGTATTTGTGCCGTTTCATCTTCTGGTTTAAAATTCTGAACCCTATCAAAATGTGCATATTGACTTGCCACTTTTGCAATGTCTTTGGGTATCATTTCTTTAATTAAAACATACCTATTTTTTTCAAAAAAATCTACTGTGTTCATACAAATGGTCTCCCTAAACTCCATATTACTAATGAATATCTAGTACCCTCAGTAACAGGTGTAACTTGATGAAATAAGTGAGATGGAAATACTATAATAGAACCTCTAGGTCTTATTTCAGTGCAAGTGTGAAATCTTTTATCAGTATGTGGTCCTAAATCAAATTTTAAGTTACCACCTTTATAGTGTTTTGGATTTGTAAGATTTATCGTTACAGATAACTTTCTTATTTTACCCATTTGACCATGATTATCTACAAAACCTGGATTAGGTACAAATCTTTTAACACCCTTAAATTGACCCTCTCTATAGTTTTCATCAAACTCTAATTCTTTACCATCATCATCTTTAAGAATTACATAAGTTCCATCTTTATCTTTTCTTCTTTGTCTCTCATCAGTAGGGTCAAATGGTATATAAGGATTTGCATTTGAGTCAGGATGCCAAGAATAAAATTGTCCTGGTTTATAAACTGTAAATTGACAAGTTTCTGAGAAATCCCATTGAAAGTTCCAACCTGCTCTTTTATTTGCCTCATGAATAAATGGGTGTACTAAATCATAAATCCATCTATCACCTAACCAACCAACTTTTGTATCTCTTACATAAACATCTTCGTCTGAAAGACCTTTTTTAATTCTTCCTTGAACTGTTAAATGATTGGCGGCAACATTACCTGCATTTGATTTTTCACCACCCTTTTGTCTAAAATCAAAAGTAGTGGCGTCAGTTGCCTGTTCACCTCTAGTTTTTTCAGTGATTGCCATATCTGTAAGACCTGCCTCAATGATTGCATTACATTGTTGGTCTGTTAATGCTGATTTAAAAAAATAATAATTGTGTTTAAGTTGCATAATATCCTCACTTCCATTTAGGTCCTAGAACCCAACCGACTAAACTATATCTAATACCCTCAACAATAGGTTTTACTCTATGCCAATCTTTAGAATGAAAAACAACAATAGAGTTTTTTTTCTTTGGTATAGTTATATATGTTCTCTTTTCTCTAGGGTCAAGTTCTGTTAATTGAAACTCACCGCCTTTATATTCTTCATTTAAAAATATTGTAAAACTTAATTTTCTGATTAATCCATTTGCATATGGTTCTGAATGTTCATCAATATGCCAATTATAATATTGCTCTTTATTATATCTTGTGTATTGTAAAGGTTCTATATCTGTCAGTTTGTATTTCCAAATAGTATCATTTATCACAGAAACATATTCAAAGAAACTTTTTAATACTGCTTGATTTTTTATCCATGATACCTCTGAGTCTCTTGGCGACATTGTACCTTGTTCTTTTATTATACTTTTTTCTAATTTACCAATATAAGATGTTATACTTTCTGTCATATTTTTTGACACATCTTCGGTCCAATATCTCATATTGCACCTTCTGTGTATTTAATCCAAGTTGTAATATTTCTTAATTGAAAACCTCTGTTGTGTAAATTTTTAATAATGTGTTCTAGATAACCTACAACTTGTTTTAAATAATCTATTTTAGAACTTAACTTAATCATCTCTTCATCAGCATCTATAAAAGTAGATACATCATTTTTTAATATTTTAAGTTCAAATGGTCTTTCAGATTTACCTGTGTAAAACATCCATTTTTCTCTTTTTAATATTTTCATATCAGACTCTGCTTTACTTAGCATCAACTTATAATTATTATGTAATTTAAGATATTTGTTTAGTAGTGCAGGTGACCTAGTCTCTTCAAAACTAATATTAGTTTCGTCAATTTTAGAGTCTTTACTGAATTGTTCTTGAATTTGTTGTAAGTCCATAATTAAGTATTATATTATATTTACACCTATTTGTCAAGTCTTTAATGACTCAAATTTATATAGTTGATATTGAAAAGTTGCAGTTGCTTTAAGATACTCAGTATCTGAACCATCGTTTGTAT
>MDTB01168616.1_pt1 | contig 13178 bp, 14 predicted proteins | sample 811161 | NCBI WGS metagenome assembly MDTB01 (sample SAMN05326650, study PRJNA326480) | marine metagenome | isolation source: seawater | place: Mediterranean Sea | collected 2009 | reverse complement strand
TTAATAAAAAAAATATTCATCCTAATATAAGAGTTACAATTTTTTTAAGTAATCAGAATAAGATGTATTCTCATATTTTGCGCTAATTTCATGAATTTTTTCCTTAGAGATCCATCCATTATAAAATGCAAGCTCTTCGATGCATGCAATCTTATTACCCTGTCTTTTTTCAATTAACTGAATGTATCTTGCAGCATCTAGCATTGCGTCGTTAGTGCCTGTATCTAGCCATGCAAAACCTCTACCAAACTCTAAGGCATTTAACATCCCTTCTTTAAGATACTGATCTAATACAGAAACAATTTCAAGCTCTCCACGTGAAGATGGTTTGACAAGTTTCGATTTTTCAACACAAGAATTATCTAAAAAATAAAGGCCTGTTATCGCCTGATTAGAGGCTGATGAATCCGGTTTTTCAATCAAAGATATTGGCTCGCCATTTCTATTTCTTTCTAAAATTCCGAATCTACTAGTATCTTCAACAGGATATGTAAAAATTGAGCATCCCTCAATCCTTTCTTTAGCCTCATTTATCAACGGAAGAAACCCCATTCCATGAAAAATATTATCTCCTAGCACAAGAGCAATATTACTTTTGTCTATGAATTTTTCTGCAATTATAAATGCATCTGCTATGCCTTTTGGGGATTCTTGATCAAGATATTCTATACTCATCCCTAAATGAGACCCATCACCGAGTAAACTAATAAATTGTTTTTTATGTTCTGGATTAACAATTATTAAGACTTCTTTAATACCAGCATAAATGAGCACAGACAAAGAGTAATAAATTAAAGGTTTGTCATATACAGGTAATAAATGTTTTGATGTAGTAATAGTATGAGGTAGCATTCTTGTACCCCTACCTCCTGCTAAAATAATTCCTTTCCAATGTTTCATAGCTATTTATATAATTTAATCCACCAATCTTTATTATTAAGGTACCACTCTACTGTATTTTCAATGCCAACTTCAAATGAAATTTTAGGAAACCAATTCAACAATTTTTTTGATTTGCTTATGTTTAGTGCATATCTTTTATCATGTCCTGGCCGATCGTCTACAAATTCAATCAAAGAATCATAATCAAATCCATCATCTATTTTCATTTTGATGATTTTACATATTTCTTGAGCAACAGATAGATTAGTAATCTGATTATTGCCACCAAAATTATATGAATTTCCTGAAATACCATTTTCTGATAAGTTTATAAGGCCGTCGATATGATCATCTACATGTATCCAATCTCTAATTTGTTTTCCATCCCCATATATAGGAATTTTTTTCTTTTGAAGAGCATTTAAAATAATTACCGGTATTAACTTCTCTGGATATTGATAAGGACCATAATTATTAGTACAGTTTGAGATTATTGAAGGAATCATATATGTTCTGTTCCATGCCTTTACTAGCATATCTGATGAAGCCTTTGTAGCTGAATATGGAGAACTGGGATTATATTGACTTTCTTCAGAGGGTGAAATTTTACCAAATTCAATATCACCGAAAACTTCATCGGTAGAAATATGATGAAACATAAAATTATCTTCATTAATCAATCCAGTGCATGATTTAATTGATTCTAAAATATTATAAGTACCAATAATATTTGTTGTTAAAAAATTCATCGAATTATTTATTGATCTATCAACATGAGATTCAGCTGCAAAATTAAATATTTTTTTGGGTCTAAAACTATTTATGGCGTCATAAATATCATTATATTTAGAAATATCCAGTTTAAGAAATTGATAGTTTTCACCTGTATATGAGATATTTTCTAAATTGCCTGCATAGCTTAAATTATCAATATTTAATATATCAAAATTTTTTGTTTCTATTAGCTTTCTTATAAATGCAGATCCAATAAATCCTGCTCCACCTGTTACAAGAATCTTCATAAATATAACCTAATACAAAAAATCATAAACCAAATAACCTCTTAGTTTTTATGAATCTAGAGTAAGTCAATTTTAAAGCATCAACAAGAAATACCTTAAGATTAAGAAATAATCTTTTAAACATATTAACCCTAATTCTTGAACTTAGTAACATCCAATCATCATATGAATATTCATAGTTATATTTGAAAAAAAGCCTGTCACTATATACATTTTTTAATATTTTTAATCCAGCTTTTTTAGAGTCTAGAATTATAAGATTATTAGAGACAAACTTATCATGAATTTTTACTATTTCATTAGAGACGTCGTACTCATGTAGCATTTGAAAATCATAATAATGCTTTAGATAGTTTACCCACATGAATGTCTCAGCAGACCATTTCTCTTTAGGTATATTACAAATTTCATAAATTTTGGGTATTTCCTCTAACTTATCAAACAAAAGATTAGCTTTATTTACGATATTCATATCAAAAATTTTTCTGACTTCCTTGGTCTCTGAAAGTATAAACCAATCACAAAAGTGCAAAAAGGATTTTGAAAGTGAGGGTTTCTTTGATGATTCATTGCTAATGAGTAAAAGTGGTTTATTTTGAAAATACGGCTTATTAATTTTCTCTGATGAAATAATAATTTCATTAAATATTTTAAAAATATTATTATTAAGTGCAGCTAAATCTGATCTAGCTTTAAATGAAAAGGTTCTTGACGATTTTGCAATACCATATTTTGAACTGACAAGTTGCCTATTAAAATTATTGTTAACTCGCCCACCAACCTCGGAAAGATCTATTGGTCCAGGATCATTTGAGATTACCATAATCTCATTTTTAGGTATGAGTTTCTTAAAATCTGGCCATGTTGAAATAATAATTTCAGACTTGGGTAGAATTGCTCTATAAGAATTTATAATTTCTTTTGTTTCATTTTGTGAGGAAAGAGCTCCCTGAATAACAATAGTTAAATTAGAGCCGTCTAACTTAATCAAATTTGGCATAATTGTTATGATAAAAGGCTATTTCTTGTAAGCAGCATAAATTTTTTCAATAATCTCAACTGTTTTCAGTCCTTCATATGAATTGGTAATAATTTTTGCTCCATTTTCTAAGACATTGATTACATTTTCATATACCTCACCATGATTTGACATAGATCCTTGATATTTGCCATATTCGTTAGCCGAATTTCCATCTTTGTGCTTGAGTTCAAAGCCGTTAGTATTTTGATAATCAATTGTGTTCAAGTACTGTCCACCAATCTTGATAGTTCCTCCTTCTGAAAAAATAGTAATAGAGCCCTCCATATTAGATTTATTTGAATTAATTGTATGATGAATAGTACCAAGCCCTCCTGATTCAAATTTAAAAGCTACTACTCCAGTGTCTTCAAATTCTATAGAATCCTTGTGATTAAAATTACCACTAAAACCCTTTACTTTAGATATGTCTCCAAATAGCCAATAAATTAAGTCAATAAAATGGCTATATTGAGTATATAAAGTTCCACCATCAAGCTTTAGGCTTCCCTTCCACGGATCATCCTTATAATAATCCTTGTTTCTATTCCAAAAGCAATTCAGCTGAACACTAAAAATTTTACCTAACTTATTTTGATCAATAGCGTCTTTTAGAGCTTTAATAGGAGGATTAAATCTATTTTGTTTAACAATAAACAGTCTTTTGTTAGATTTTTCTGAAGCTTTGATCATTTCACCGCAATCAACTCCAGACAATGCCATTGGTTTTTCACACAAAACATGATGACCAGAACTAAGAGACTTTATCGAATGTTCTGCATGAAATCCGTTTGGAGTACAAATACTAACGACATCTGGCTTCAAATTTGAGTTTAATAAACGGTCAATTGTATTAAAACATCTTGAGGGTTCCTTAAGAATATTTTTGCATCTCTTTATATCTGAATCACATACAGCAACTAAATTTGCCAATTTTTTTATATGACTTGCATGCCTTTCACCAATTCTGCCACAACCAACAATTGCAAAATTTAGATTTGATTTATTCATCAGGCTCCTCCGTTAGATTTTTTTAGCTAATGCATAAATGGATTCATAATCTCTTTCTTTCATATCTAAAGATTCGTCAAATTCTCTTAAATTTGTATGCTCAAAACCACCTTTTTTTAGGGTGTTTATCAAATTTTCTTTATCAAACATATAACAATGTTCTCCGTTCATATATGCTTCATAATTAATCTGATCAATTAAAGATCCAGTATTAACTATAGCAGCCTTATGCATATTTTCATGATTCTTAAATTGAACCTTGTTATTGTAAGCCTCTAAATAGAGCGCTGCATTTGGAACACAAACTGACAGAATGCCATTCTGTTTTAAAACTCTTTTACATTCTCCTATAAAAATTATTAATTCTCTAAAAGGAATGTGCTCAAACATATGGGAGGTATAAATATAGTCAACAGTATTATCTTTTAAAGGTATGCCTTTTCTTAAATCGTAATTAATGTCTGCTCCATATTGATCAACTGTAGTAAAGTCGTTTGTTCCTTTTTTTGAGCCTGAGCCAAGTTCTAGTTTTATAACTTGTTTGCTTGAAAGCTTTAACCAAAGAAGTCTTGAAGGTAACTGTTGAATTTTTACATAGAAAAATCTTAATAATTTATACAAAATTTTATTTCTTTTAAAAATATTAATTATTGTTTTAATCATAGGATTCCAATTATATATAAGATATAGAGATTTTTTGAAAAAAACATTTTTAAATTAATTAGATCAACTTATCAATGTTTTTTAAGAAAGCCTTTTCGCTATAATTCTTTGTATATTTCTCTAAATTATTTTTTTGCATTTTTAAAAAAAGCTCAGGATTTTTTATTAACATTAAGATTTTTAATGCAATACTTTTGGGATTAATTTTTTCTAAAATTAAGCCATTGACCATATCCTCAACCATATATGGAATTAAGCCTTTTTTTGAAGATATTATCGGGAGACCACAAGACATTGCCTCAATAATTGATATAGGTTGCATTTCATAAATATAATCTGTTGGTAAAACAAATATGTCACTATTTTTGTATAAATCATATTTTTCTTTACCCCACGCGCTTTCAATATATTGGATATTTTTACTCAAATTATTTTTTTTTATAAAATCAAAAAAAATATCTTTTTCTACTCTTCCATCAACTTTTTCAGCTTTAACATCCATAAATTTGCCAACGAATGTAAATACGATCTTTGATCTGATATTTTTATCAATATAAAGTAAAGATTTCAATAGGCTAAAATAACCCTTAGAAGGTATTAAATTACTCAAATACAAAATTCTAAAAAATTTACTACTTTTATTTTTTTCTAAAATAACTTTTTTATTTGATGGTGCGCAATTAGGAATCACAATAAAATTATTAGAAAAACCTTTATCTATAAAAAAATTTTCAACCAGTTTCCCTTCGACAATAATTTTATTTACTTTTTTAGAAAAAGTTTTTATTAAGTATCTTGTTAATAAACTTTTTGATTCAAAAAAGTTCATGTAATTTCCTAATTGGTGAAGGATAATTCTATTTCCTCTTATTGATGCAAATAATATAAACATAAAATCTCTTATTAATCCTACATTTGATGGAGACACAAAAATATAAACCAAAGAGTTTCTTGTCAAAGGAATTCTTAGAAATTCTATCCCTTTATAAAAAATAAAAAGAGATCGTTTAAATGAAAAATTCCCAATACTTCTATAATCGTTATCACCGGCTTGGAATAAGTTTATTAAAACTGTATTTGGATTAGTTTTTTTTAAATGCTGGAAAATTAAACGTAGCACTGTAGATGGACCAGTTATAATTTTTTCGTTTTTTGGAGGCATTGATCCAATAAGGGTTATGTTCTTCAACTACATTTTCCTTTTATTAGAATGTTTTCTAGATATTTCGAATTAAGTAATTCATGATTATTGTTAGTTTTTTTAATATCAGATTCAAATATATTAACAAAATGATCATCAGCTCCAATTACGATTTCTTTATTGTTATCTTTTTCAGAAATAATATATGAGGAAACGAAGTCGTGAGGTTTTGAAAAAATTCTATCGAATTTATAAGTTTTTTTATCGCAATATATTTTAATAAAATTCTTATAACTACCGCCTATTTGCCATATTGTTGAAGCAGAAAACCTTTCAAAGTTTAGTTTTGCACTTCCACCAATATCAATGTCTAGATTCTTATCGTAATTAACCTCAGACTCAATAGAGTTTGGATTACCGAACAGAGAAAGAATTATTGAGATTGGATAATAGCCTAGGTCAAGAGTTGCTCCCCCTCCTAAGGATTTTTGATATCTAAAATCATTTTCTGGAAGTGCTGGTATACAAAAGGCAGACTCAACAAAGTTAATTTCGTCCAAAAAAGGTATTATTGAGTTTTTTAGATACTCGTATTGCTTGTGTGATTTGTAAATACATACTTCTTTAATAAACACAGAGTTACTTTTTGCTAAATCTATAAGATTCTTTGTTTTTTTAAACGAGTCTGTTAATGGTTTCTCACACAAAACATCAAACTTATTGAGAATAGCATCTTTTGCGCATTTATAGTGTTCAGAAGTAGGATTGGAAATATAAATTAAATTTGTATTTTTATGATTTATCTTTTTAAAAGATTCTTTAAGACTGATAAATTTAATACTTTTATATTCATTTAAAAAACTGTCATCTATATTTCTTCTAATTATGAATGAAATTTCTAATTTATCACTCCTTGCTATGGCAGGAATAATATTTTTTTTTACATGATTTCCAAAACCAAAAATAGCTATTTTCTTCACTTTATAAAACTGAAAGGAGGTTTCTTAAATGAGGAGCAACGATAGCATCCTCATCTTTAATAGCTTTTTTTATGTCATGTAGGCAAACCCATTTATATTGTTTATGATCAAATGATATATCATGATCCTTGTTAATTTCAACGAGCATTACTTTGTTTCTCTTATTGAAAAACCTTCCTCCATCTTCAGACATCCATTGTGAGAAAATAATCTTTGCATTATTTTTTTCAGGTTCAGTAAAGAATTCTGAAAATCTAACTGATCGACCCTTGTGCGCTCTTTTAATATTGCTAAAAGTTGCTTGAACTGTTGTACTAATTTGAACAATATTATAATTCCCTGCTTCTTGTTTAGCTTCTAATAAGTAATGAGGTAAACCATCTATTTTTTTTCTAATAACGCCAAGAATACCTCCATCATCTCCTACCTGTCTTAAAAAAGGTTGATCCCAACCTGTATCTACCTCACGCGTCTTAGTTCCGTAAACTCTATAACAGCTAATTTCATAGAATTCTCCTGAAGAATGATAAAACTTTTTTTTGTCTTGACTAAATGTCCAATCTTTACAGTCCTTAAAAGAAATTAACTCTGATTTCATTGAACAATGTTTTAGAGAATCTTTATACCATAAAATAAAATCATTGTAAGAATTGGGTGAGGAGCAATATATTGACTCAAACTTAAACTCACTAAAATCATTAATTAAATAATTCTGTGATTTAAGACTTTCTAAAAACACAGCAAGGGCTTTTTGATAATTACTTTTAAACATTTTTCATATGCGATGTCATTTTTGAAAATTCATCATAATCGGATATAACCAAATCAAATTCATATTCTCTGTCACATAATACTGTAACTACACATTCTTCTGAGAAGTTGCGCATTACTCTCCAGACCATCCCATCAATAAACAAACATTTGCCATCGTCCATTAATGAAATAGTTTCTTTATTTATTCCATCATCAAGCTCAATATCAAAAGAACCTGAGGTGCAAATAATCAATTGTCTAAGTTCTTTATGTGCATGATTACCTCTAATTGATTCACTTAATAATTTATTGAGAAAAAAAACTCTTTTGACATCAAATTCAATCGTCTTACCATACTCAACAACAGAAAGTGTGCCTGAGTCCTCATTGAAATATGTTATTTCTCTCAATTCCCAACTTTTAGTCATATTTTAATAGATTCAAAAATTTAAAAAAAATAGACATTAAAAAATTATGTTTTGAAAAAAAGATAGTTGTGCTTGTCATATGTAAATGATTTAAAACCCAAAGATTCTATTTTTTTTACAGATCTAATTGTGTCCTGGTAGGTATATTCCGGAATGCAATGATGATGGAATTCAAGAAATAATTGGTTAACTTTTTCTAAATCATTTGATTTAAGGCCATTTATCAAATCATATTCTGCTCCTTCAATATCAAGTTTAAAGTAGTCGACATTAGTTATTTCATGCTTATCAAGCAAAGTTGGAATGGTTAAACAATTTACTTTATATGCATTAATTTTATCATTAAGTACATTAGTGTGATCATTTCTTAAAGAACCACTTTGGTTCTCTAAGCTTTCATAAAAAGTAATTTCTTTGTCATCATTTGCTATAGCAAAAGGGAGATGTTTAAATTTCCCATTCCATTTTGACTCTAATTGTTTAAGTGCAGGGAAATGTCTTAGAGTTGGATCGACTCCGAAACAACTTAAACTATATGTCTCAATCATAAATTTAGATAAATCTGCATCTTCTGCACAACCTACATCAATTACAATACTATTTTGATTTAAACCTGACCTAAAAATAAAGCTATTCGAGTAATTTTCTACATCGATAATGTTATATTTTTTTGCTTTTTTATAATTAAGTATCTTTTGATAAAAATGAATGATTCTTTTTTTTAGAAGTGATGTAAATTTAAGTTTAGACATCATGATATCCTTCTTGCTTTAAAATTGATTCTTTTTTAGCGTCATATAAATCAGCTTCAATCATTTCTTTTACTAATTCATCAAAAGAAATTTTTAATTTCCATTTAAGTTTTGCTTTTGCAAGACTTGGATCACCTAAAAGAGAGTCCACTTCAGCTGGTCTAAAATATCTTTTATCAACAGCAACAATTGTTTTCCCATCGCTATTTTTGGCTACTTCCGAAAGACCACTTCCACTCCAATTAAGTTCCATTCCTAAAAAAGATGCTGCTTTGTTTACAAAATCCCTGACTGCATATTGTTCACCACTTGCTATACAAAGATCTTCTGGTTTTTCTTGTTGAAGCATTAACCATTGAGCTTCAACATAATCTTTAGCATGACCCCAGTCCCTTTTTGCATCTAAGTTTCCTAAATATAAACAATCTTCAAGATCTAGGTGAATTCTTGCCAAGGCTCTGGTTATTTTTCTTGTTACAAATGTTTCACCTCTTACTGGAGACTCATGATTAAAAAGAATTCCATTACAAGCAAAAATATTATAGGCTTCCCTATAATTTTTTGTTATCCAAAAAGCATACAATTTTGCAACCGCATAGGGACTTCTTGGATAAAAAGGAGTTGTTTCTTTTTGAGGAGTTTCCTGAACTAATCCATAAAGCTCTGATGACGATGCTTGGTAAAATCGAGTTTTTTTCTCTAGTCCAAGAAGTCTTATTGCTTCAAGAATTCTTAAAGTACCTAGTGCATCAACATTTGCAGTATATTCAGGCTGATCAAAACTAACTGCAACATGACTTTGAGCCCCTAAGTTATATATTTCATCAGGTTTAATATCACTTATAAGTCTTATCAAGTTAGCTGCATCCGTTAAATCTCCGTAATGTAATTTAAAATAAATATTATCTTCATGAGGATCTTGATATAAATGATCTACTCTTGACGTATTTAAAACAGATGATCTTCGTTTTATTCCATGAACAATGTATCCCTTTTTAACTAAAAAATCCGCTAAATATGAACCGTCTTGTCCAGTAATTCCTGTAATTAATGCTATTTTAGGCTGTTGTTTCATTTTCTATTAGATTTAATAAAATCATCATATGCCAATTTTAAACCAGTTTTAAAAGTAATGTCAGGATGCCAACCAGATCTATTGATTAAGGTTGAATCAATAAGTTTTTCCATAGTTCCATCAGGCATTGTTTCATCAAATTCAATCCTTCCCTTAAATTGAACAATTTCTGAGATTAAGAAAGCTAAATCCCTTATTTTTATGTCTTCTCCAGAACCAACATTGATATGACTACACATTGGAGTTGTTAACTTCTGAAATTCATTTTTTTCTAAATCCATCACATGAATACACGCCCTAGCTAGATCATCTACATATAAAAATTCTCTTTTAGGATTACCACTGCCCCATACTTTTACTAAATTATCATTGTTACATTTTGCTTCATGAAATTTTCTTATTAATCCTGGAATCACATGACTATTTTTATTTTGATAATTATCACCTTTTCCATATAAATTGCATGGCATCAAACTTCTAAAATCTGTATCGTATTGTCTGTTATATGATTCACACATCTTTATTCCAGCAATTTTTGCAATAGCATATGGTTCATTAGTTTCCTCTAATCTACCAGTCAGCAAATCATTTTCTTTCATAGGATTTTTAATGTTTTTAGGGTATATACAACTTGATCCTAGATATAAAACTTTCTGAACTTTTTCTTCATAACATGCATGCAGAACATTCGAAACAATCATTAAATTATCATAAATAAATTCAGCTGGATAATTGTTGTTTGCATATATTCCTCCAACTTTAGCTGCAGCAAGATATACTTCATCGACTTTATTACTTTTAAAAAAATCCGCTACTTTTTTTTGATCTTTTAAATTTAAAGAATTTTTTGAAGAATTAATAATGTCAACATTTAATGAATTATTTTCTAGGTATCTTTTTATTGAAGATCCTACCATTCCATTTTGGCCAGCTATAAATATTTTTTTCACGAATTAATTTTTATTTCTTTTTCTTAATAAAAAAAGCATCAATCAAAACATAAAAGATTGACAGTATTCCACCAATAAATGTTATTAAAATACATATTATAGACCTTGTTGGACCCGTTTTCTTTTCTGGAATATATGGAGCGTCTATAACATTTATAATGTATTCGTCTCTTATATTTGACATCATTTTTTTTCTTAACTGAGATTCATAAAGTCTATTTATTGAGTTTCTTAAATTATTTGAAGTACTTAAATTTACTTGTTCATTTAAATAGTCAATTGCCATAGTGGATTCTTTCATATCATGTTCTTTAATAATTTTATTTACCTCAATTACTATTCTATTTAAAAGTTTGTAGGCAAATAAGGGAGATATATGCTCAATTGAAACATTAATAAAACCAGATCTTCTATCTTGATCAACTACAATAATATTTTTCATAAATATTTCATGTGCCTCTAAATAACTTGGTATTTTTTTATAAGGATACTTTGCATCTCTAATCCACTCTTTTGTAACAGAATCAAAAGAATCTTTATCATAAATAAGTTCTTGAGATTCTATATCAAAATTTTTGGCAGCAATAATTCCTTCCAAGACACCATCAAATGTTATTAAATATTTCATAAATTCTCTTGATTGAATGGTTTGAATTACCAATGCACCCTTGTCTTTGCTACTTGATTGAGGAATATCTATTCCTGCCATAGAAGCAAGACCACCGTATTGAGATGCTAAAGAATCTATACCAGATTGTTCATCCTGAATAACGTTAAACAAAACTTTTGATTGATAAACATTGGGTAATGAAAGTGCATAAAAAACAGAAAAGATTGCGAATAAACTTGTTATGAATAGTATTGTAATTTTTTTGGTCCACAAAACATTTATTAAATATGAAATATCAATTTCTTTAGAACTTGGATTTGTATCTAACTCACTAGTTTCTTTCATATTTTTATATAAGTTTTGATTTATTGTATTTTATATTAAATTTTGCTTAATAAAAATCAACGATTACTTTTTAGCATTATAATTCTTGAATGGATGTAATAGAAACTGAAGTATTAGTAATAGGTGGAGGAGTTGTTGGGCTAGCATGTAGTAAACATTTCTCAGATAAAAAGATGTCAACCATCCTCATAGAAAAATCTAATGTGCTAGCTGACGGTGTTTCTTCAAGAAACTCTGGAGTAATACATTCTGGCATTTATTATCAAAATAATTCTTTAAAAGCTAAATTGTGTGTTGAAGGCAAAAAAGCAATATATAAATATGCATTACATAAAAAAATTCCTCACAAAAAAGTAGGCAAGATTATTTTTGGTTCGTCTTCTCAAAAAAAAAATTTACAAAAATTGCATGCAAATGGGAAAAAAAATGGGCTGACTAAATTAAAGCTTTTAGATAAACAAATGTTAAAAACTATTGAGCCAAATATTGTTGCAGATGCTGGGCTGTTTGTAGAAGATACTGGAATTATTGATGTTACTGAATATGCTTTGTCTTTGCAGAACGATATTGAAAATAATGATTCATTAATTTCAAAAAACACTGATTTTAATTCTATTACTATTAATAAGGACTTTTTTTATACTAATGCCCATACTGGAGATGAGGAATTTGTAATTAAGTCTAAAATTTTAATTATTTCATGTGGTCTTGAATCATTCGAGGCATCAAAAAGAATTAGTTTTTTTAAAACAAATAAATATATTAAAAAATTAAATCTTATGAAAGGACACTATTTTAAAATAAATTGTAAGTATCCCTTTAATCACCTTATATATCCTTTACCGAATAAATTTAGTCTGGGTATTCACTCTTCTTTTGATCTTTCAGGAAATACTAAATTTGGTCCTGATGCTGAAATGATTGATAAAATTGATTATTCATTCTCAAGTGGATCAAAAGAGAAGTTTTTGAAAAGTATTTATGAATACTGGCCAGACATTGCTAGACATAACTTGTACGAGGATTACGTTGGGATAAGGCCTAAAATTCAATCAAGAGAAGGTTCATTTGCAGATTTCTCTATTTTATCAAGCAATCAGCATAAAATAAAAAACTTTGTTTTTCTTCAGGGTATTGAAAGTCCTGGATTAACAAGCAGCTTAGCAATTGCAAAATATATAGGTGAAATAATTAAAAATTAATTGGTACCCGGAGCCGGACTTGAACCGGCACGAAGTTGCCTTCGAGGGATTTTAAGTCCCTTGTGTCTACCAATTCCACCACCCGGGCATAATTTAATATTATAACTTTTTATTAAAAAAAACTCCTTGTTCTTTCTCTCTTTCATCAAGATTTTTATATGAAGATCGTATTTTATTATTTAATTCTATCGCTTTTTTAAGGATGGATAAATCAGAATTCATTTTCTGAGAATATTTTACTAAAGCAGCAGTATCTTTTGGGAAGCATGCTCCGCCAAAACCAAGTCTGCCATCATGTCCAGGAACATCCATGTGTGATGGACCTATTCTAGTATCAGAAGAAACA
>MDTB01151912.1_pt1 | contig 13178 bp, 13 predicted proteins | sample 811161 | NCBI WGS metagenome assembly MDTB01 (sample SAMN05326650, study PRJNA326480) | marine metagenome | isolation source: seawater | place: Mediterranean Sea | collected 2009 | reverse complement strand
TTTACTATTAAGTTTGTAGATTCTATTTTCGCTTATTACAGCATATTCTCCGGAAGTATGTACTGGACCACCGTTTACTTTAACATTATTCTCATCAGTATAGGTCACACCACCAGCTTCTATACCACTGGATTTTATCCAACTTAGAGAAACTATATCGCCTTTATTTATTTTTTTTACACTTTTATCTTTATCAATAATTTTTCCAACACCTTCATGTCCAAAGCAATGAGGTAAAAATTTATCTATACCTCTTTGTCCATTTATTTCCTGAACTTGTGTGTGGCATAAAGAAGAAAATAGAATTTTAACAAATACTTGTCCTTTTTTTAAAATTGGCTTTTTTAGGTTAAAAATTTTAATTTTATTTTTTTTAACTAACACTGCTGATTTAAAAAAAAAATTATAATCCATAGCTTTTTGGCCCAGAAAAAAAATAATCTCCTTTATAACCACAATAATTGAATATTTGAATCCATTCATTTTTTTTAAAGATTGTTGGCCCAACTAAAGACCAATTTTTAAATTTAATAAATTCTTGTTCATTATTATAGGTTGGAATAGTTATGTGAGAATTTTTTGATATATAGCTGATCTTTCTCAAGATTTTGATCAAATCTCTTAGTGGATAGTAATATATGGAGTTATGAGCATGTACAAAATCAAAATATTTTTTTGGGTATTTTAGATCATAATATGTACTAACAATTTTTATTTTTTTTCTAACACTTTGTAAACTATTTTTAACAGGATAATTGTGATCTTCTACACCATAAATTTTTATCTTTGGAACTAGGTCTTCTAAATCTTTAAGAAAAAAACCCTTTTTACATCCAAGATCCAAAACTTTGGAATCTTGGTTTAGTTTGTATCTTCTTATAATTTTAGGTAAAAATTTTCTCCATCTTCCATCATATCTAAAACCACCATATCCATTAATTCTGCTCCCATCATAATAGTTTTCATCGAACTCATTAGCTATTAGTTTATTTTTAATTGTTCTTTTTTTTGATAGTTCCTTTCTTTCTTTGGACTGATCTACTTTACCAACTTTTTTTCTACTGTGAGTGAAATAACCATAATCAAATTGGGGCATTATTTTCCAAACCTTTCTCAATTTTATTTTTTAAATATTTATTTAATTTGGGCATCATTTCATGAAGAGGTTTCCCAAATTCTAATTTAGGAAAAACTCTTGATTTTGGATTGATTTTTACCACTATTATTAATGGTTTTTTGATTTTAATAATTTTTTTTAATTTTTCAGATATCTCTTTATCATTTTTAATTTCTAGATATTTAATGTTATAAGATTTGGCCATCCATTTAAAACTTGGTTGGCTTAGATTACTTTTTTTATCTACAGCAGCATATCTTTTATTTAACCAAGTTTCTTGAGTTTGTTTTATTAACAATAATCCATTATTATCAATTATAAATATTTTACAATTTAAATTAAAATGTTTGATTGTTTCTAATTCTTGTACATTCATTGGAACTGATCCATCACCAATTATTGCAATAGTATTTTGATTTTTATTTTCTATACCAGCTCCTACACAAGCGGGTAAAGAATATCCCATCGGTGAATGGTTAAGAGCACTAAATATTTTAAATATTTTATTGAAAATGATGTTTTGAAAACTCCAAACAAGATTTGCACTTGTGTCGTTAATTAGAATTGTATTCGAATTAATTATTTTTGAGATTTTGTTAAAAAATATTTCTGGTGTTACATATTTTTTATTAAAATTTGAGTTATCGATCACTGGTCTGAATTGATTTTTTAAATTCAAAAGATTTTCTCTCCAAATTTTATGGTCTTTATTTTTTAAAATTTTTAATTTACTCAAATCTGATTTGAAGATTTTGTTTAAACTAATGTTAAAAATTTTAGTTTTTACGGGTAGTATTTGGCTTTTTCGTTCATTTTTATCTATATCGAATAATATTTTCTCACATTCAGGATTGAATTTTTTAAAATTTGCTCCCACAACCTGCGGTCCTAATCTAACCCCAAATCCAATTATTAAATCACTAAATTGTGCAGCATAATTAGCTGACCGATGACCTGCAACTCCTATTGTTCCAATATTTAATTTTTCATTTGAATTAAAATATCCATGTGATGCCCAAGTATTTATGTAGGGAATATTGCTATTTTTAATTAACTTTTTAATTAAATTTATTGAATTAGATAACACTGCTCCATTTCCAATTATAAATAGAGGTTTTTTTGATTTAGATAACCTAGATTTAATATAATTAAGAGTGTGATTTATTTTTAGAGTTTCATCTTTTTTTTTTTGTTTATAAAACTTTTTTTGTTTTGGCATTTTCATTCTCTGAATATCATCAGGAATTTCTATCAGTACTGGACCCATTCTCTTATTGAAAGCTATCTCTAAAGCTTTTTCTAGATGATATAAAATTTTTTTAGGATCTGTTATAAGCACTGAATATTTAGTTAGAGGAGATACCATTTTTTGAACTTCCATTTCTTGAAAGCCAATTTGTCTAATACTGGAATCTTTTCTTAGTTGTCCTGTAGTAGGTGCACCCGCTATATATAAACTTGGAATTGAGTCGAAATAAGATGAAGCAATTCCTTGAAGAAAGTTTAGTATACCAGGTCCACTAGTGGCTATACATACTCCCAGTTTACCAGTTGTTCTGTAATAAGCGTCTGCAGCAATAGCTGATCCTTGCTCAGATTGTCCTGGGATATATGAAATTTTTTTATTTTTATTAATACTGTCAACCAAATGTAAAATGCTATGTCCTTGACCACCAAAAACCTTATTTGTATGTTTGCTTAAAAAATTGGCAACAAAATCACTTACCTTCATTTTAAAATCCTGTCAAAAGTTTTAAAAAATAATTCTTTAGAAATTATATTCTCATTCCCATCATTTTCTGCGTGTAACCCTGCAGCTATATGAGACAAAAAACCAGTTTCAAAGTGATCAAAACATTTTAAGCTGTCAAAGTATATATAGGCTGAAAAAAAAATATCTCCACATCCTGTTGTATCTTTTGAAGTTTTAATAATTGTAGGAACATAAAAAATTTTATTTTTATTTACTATGTAGCATCCATTTGAACCCATTGTTACAATAAAAGTTTTGTATTTAGAGATTTTTTTAATATTGTTTAATAGCAATTCATAAATATTTTTATTTTTATCTTGAACAAATAATCTAAACTCTAACTCATCAACACATAAAATTTTTGCACCTATGTATTTAGAAATCAAGTTAAAACCATGGTTTGAAGAATTTGATTGGCAATTAATATTCATTTTTTTAAAATTATTGTTTATTAATTTAAGTGTTTGATCTTCAAAATATCCATATCCATAATCAAATACAGTTACATCTATATTTTTTTTTATTATTTGTTTTAATTTCAAATAATATTTATTTAAATCATCTTTATCTGGCCTACATTCATTTTCATTTATATTGTATTGAAACAATCTTGTATTAGAATAAGCATCAATAAATCTTATTTTTTTAATTGTCTTTATTAGGTTACTATTTATATTAAATATTTTTAAATTTTTAAAATAACGTTTATTAAAATTCATTTTTTCATTTTTGCTCAAAAAAAGCATTGAAATATTATTTTTGAAGAAGTTTGAGAAAAATTTAGTTGGTAAAAAAATCCCCCCTTTATATTTTTTTTCATTAATCATTGATGTTGAAATAACATTACTTTTCTGAGACTTTCCAAGCACTTTTACATATTTATAAATATCAATTATAGGTTCTCCAAGGAGGAGATGAATATTTTTATTTTTTTTAAATAAATTATTTTTTAACTTCCTTTGAAGAGATAACGGATTTAATTTTTTTTTAATAAAGTTTTTTATATTATGGTCTAAAAAATTAAAATTTTCATTTAAAATTTTACTTGTTGAATGAACTTTGCTAGTTGTAGTTAAAAACTTGCCGCCCACTTTTTTTATTGCATTAATTTCGTTTTTTAAGGCTTTATTTTCTTTGTGATTTAAATCTTTATAGTCCTTACCTTTGATGTACAGATCAGGTTTTATTTTTAAGATATTTTTGACATTATTAGGATTATTATTAATAATTACTTTATCAACTTCACTTATAGATTCTAAAATTATTTTTCTTTCTTTTAAATTGAATACAGGTCTATCATTACCCTTATTTACGAACTTATTAGATGTTAGGGAAACATATAGTTTATCGCAGTACTTTTTTGCTTCCTTTAAGTGATAAATATGTCCCACATGAATTATATCAAAAACACCAGAAATTAATCCAACTTTTTTATTTTTTTTTTTCAATTCTTAAATCTTGTTATAAAATTTATGAATAAAAAATGAAATTTTGTCTAAGTGTTTTTTTGATATAAATTCATGGACTGGCAATGATAATGTTTCCTTACATAATTTTTCAGCAATAGGAAAATCACCTTTTTTATAATTAAGATATCTAGCTGCTTCCTGCAAATGAACAGGTATTGGATAATGTACTTTTGCATCAATTTCATTTTTAATTAAATAATTTTGTAGTTTATCTCTATTCTTTACATTGATTTGATAAAGATGGAAAACTTCTTTGAATTCATTTTTTCTTTCGCTAATAGTTATTTCTTTTATATCTTTGAGTTTCTTATCAAGATAAAGAGCATTAGAAATTCTTTTGTTTGTAATGTTGTTTAATTTTTTTTCTATTTTGTAGTTTGCAACGGCTGCTTGAATAGTGTCTAATCTTGAATTATATGCAAAATACTTACATTTATTTCTGTTTATTAAACCATGATTTCTAATCAAAGATATTTTTTTAGCTAGTTGTTTATTTTGAGTAATTATAAATCCACCATCACCCCAAACATTTAAGTTTTTAAGAGGATGAAGGCTAAATGTACAAGCATCTCCAAATTTTACTATATGTTTTTTCTTATACTGGGAGTCAATTGAATGGCATGCGTCTTGAATAAACTTTAATTTATATTTTCTTGCTATATTATTTATAGTATCTAATGCACACGGTCTACCTGACCAATTAACAGCAATTATAGCTTTAGTTTTTTTAGTTATTTTTTTTTCAATTTTTGTTTCATCTATATTGTAATCTTTTTTAACATCAACAAAAACAGGTTTTGCTCCTGCTGTAACGATAGAACCTACTGTTGCAATGAATGTGAAAGGAGTTGTTATTACCTCATCTCCACTACCGATGTTTAGTGCTTTTAAGGTAAGCAATAAAGCATCTGTCCCGTTTCCAACTCCAATTGCGTATTTTGAACCCATTCTTTTACAAATATTTTTTTCAAATTTATCAACTTCGTTTCCAAGAGTGTAATCACCTACATTGATAACTTTCTCTAATCTTTTAAAAATTTTTTTATAATCTGAGAATTGTTCGGATAAATAGCTATGATTGATTTTTATTTTATTACTTTTAAAATATTGGTTTGGCAAAAAGTTGAAATTATTTTTCATATAAACTAAAGTTTTTGTTGTAGTGTTTAAAGTTATTTAAATTATTTAAATAGAAACTTATAGTTTTTTTAAGACCAATAACAATAGGCGTTTTTGCTTTCCAATTAAGGGTTTTTGAAGTACTTTTGCCATCTAAAAAATAATTTTTATCTTTTCCAATTCTATCTTTTGAAATCTTTAGCTTTGGATTTTTAACCTTAAGAATTTTAATTATTGTATTATATATTTCGAGCATAGAGTAAAATTTACTTCCACTAAAATGGTAAGTTTTGCCAACAATTCCTTTTTTAAGCATTTTTTCAATTCCTTTACAAAAATCTGATGAATACAAAAAATTTCTCTTAGATTTACCTCCTCCATGTAGTTTAAAAGTTATGTTATTTTTTTGTGTATAAATAATTTTAGGTATTAAGCGGTAAAAAGGTTGTCCGGGCCCATAAAAATTTGAAAATCTTCCAATAATTAATGGAAAGCCATAATATTTAAAAAGTTGCTTTAAATAAATTTCAACTGACATTTTTGATAATGCATAAGGTGTGCTTGGATTATAAATATTTTCAATCTCTTTAATTTTGCTTTTAGTACTTCCAAAAATTTCAGGAGTTGAAATATAGATGTATTTTTTAAGAAATTTAAAATTACTTTTTTTATTAAAAATATTTATTCTTGAAATTAGATTTATATTGAAATATTTTTCTGGGTATTCCCAACTCTCGTTCACCATACATATAGATGCAAAATCTAATATAAATTTTGGTTTAAATTTATTTATAAGTTTTTTTAATTTTGTAGTTTCTTTTTCTAAATTAATTTTAATTAGTTTTAAGTTTTTCTGTTTTTTAATTAATTCTAGTTCAAGTTTATTTTTTTTATTGTAAGTACCAATTATTTTATAATTTTTTTTTGATAAAAAATTTGCTAAGGTTGCGCCAGAAAAACTTGAAACTCCTAAAATTAATATATTTTCTTTTGTTTTAAGATTTTTTTTAACCATGATATAGAATGAAAGTTTGGTGAATCTTTTAATGATCTATTATTAAATTTTTCTTTTAGTTCAACAATAGCATCATCAATTGTATATTTGGGTTTAAAACCGTGCTTTAATAGTTTACTGGAGTCCTGTCGGTAGCTTCTTGGATCAAAATTTTTTTTTATAATATTTATTTTTGATGGGATCTTCTTTTGCACTTTTTTTGCAATTTTCATAATTGAGATGTTTTCAAATCCCGCATTATATATTCCATTAAAATATTTTCCATTTTTTAAAAAATAAATATACAAATCTACAAGGTCATTTATGTGAATATTGGGTCTTATTTGATTACCACCATTTATTGTGATTTCTTTTTTGAACATAGCAGAAAAAGATAATGCATTTACTGCAACATCAAATCTCATTCTTGGAGAAAAACCGCAGACTGTTGCAGGTCTTATTATTGTATAGTTAATTTTATCTCTGTAAGAAAGAATAATCCTCTCTGTAGACATTTTAACTTTGTTGTAGGTTGAAATTGGATTTAAATCAATATTTTCATGAACTATTTCACTTTTTTTTTTGACTCCATAAACAGAACCGGAAGATGCATAAATTATTTTTTTTACTTTATTTTCAATAGCATAATTTAGTAGTTGCAAAGTTCCTAAACATGATACCTCCCAACTTAATCCTTGATCTAATTCAACCATAGGATCATTTGCAATTGATGCTAAGTGAATAACAGTATCTATGTTTTTCAAATCTTTATTCTTAATTTCTCTTACATCTTTTTTATAATTCTTTAGGTTAGAATGTTTTTCTAAATAGTTTCCAAACCATTGTGTATCAAAATTTATTACTTCATGTCCCAGTTTTAGCAACTTACGTATTAACACTGAACCTACATAACCACATCCACCAGTAATTAAAATTCTCATATTTATACTTGATAGTGTTTAATTAAATTATTGCAATTAAATAATTCTATAATTGTAATTGATAAATTAGCATTAAGCACTCTCTTCGAAATTACCAATATGCTTTTCAAAATTTTTAATTAAATTTTCATAATTATCTTCTTCCCATATAAATATTTGTTTTTTATTTAAAAAATTAAATTTTTCATTTTTTTTAAGTCCTAAAAATTCTTCAATAAATTTAATATTTGTTGGGTAATTTTTTCCTTCAGTTGCTATTTTAAAAAACATAAAATTTATATTTTTTGAAAGATTAGCTATTGTTACTGGTCCACCATTTGTAAAAATGTTTAAAAGACTACTTTCATATAAAGCAATCCTTAAATTTAAATCATGAACACATTCGTTATATAATTTGTACTTAATGGGAATGTTTGATTGACTAGAAATGATTTTTTCATAATCATCTAAAATTATTGGAATATAACCATTTTTATCTAAAAAATCTGCAAATCTGACAAAATCTTTTTCATTTGAATTTCTTTCAGTTTGATATGAGGAATTTCTTAGAGTAATGGTTATTACTTTATTTAAGTTAATATTATTGTTTTTAAAAAAATTATTTACTATTTTTAAGTAACTTTCTTGTCCTTTAATTTTATTTACATTTAAATTAAATTTTGAATGGTATTTACTCAATAACTTATATGAATATACGTTTGTCTTAATGACAAATTCTTGTTTTTCCTTATCTATATTAGGAAATAGTTTGTGGTTTTGAAATTTATAAATTTCATTCCATTCATGCATTATAAAAATATTTGGTTTAAAATTTTCGATATTGTTTATTAATGGGATCAAAATATTTTGTAAACGGATATTTATATTTTGTAATAATTCATTTTTTTCTTTAATTCTTAAATTCGAAAATTTTTTATTAGGAAGAACTATAATATTAGTTTTTTTATTTTTTGATTTTATAGAAAAAATAATTAGAAAAAGAGATAGATCAAAATTAATATTGCTTGAGGTTAAATCTATAATGAATGAATACTCTTTAGCATTAATGTTACTGGAAATTTTTTTAAAATTTGTAAGTTTAAGAAATTTATATAAAAAGGTTTTATAATTTATCACTTTTTTATCATCACTAAGCCATTTCCAATCGGATAATTGAAATTAATTATATCTATTATTTTAAATTGGCAATTTTTATCTTTAAAGAAATTATAATACTTAGGAAAGCTTGAGTGATTAATATCTTCTATAATAAACACTCCATTATCATCTAATAATTCATATAACTTATTAAAAACATTAATATTTGCTTCAAATGTGTGTAAGCCGTCATCAATAATTACATCAAACTTAACACCATTAATTTTTTTTTTAAATTCATCGAACGAACTTAAATTGAGTTGGTCAAGATAAAAAGTTTTAATTTTACCTTCTGAAAACAATACTTCCTTTTCAATATCCGCTCCAAAGATATTAGCATTTGGAAAAATTTTTGACCAAGATCTTAAAGATGATCCAGGTGAAGATATGTTGTGTCCAATTCCAATTTCCAATAAATTTTTTACTTCAATATTTTCTAAAATTTCTTGATAAAAGTCTGCATAAAAATGTCTTATAACGTTGTTTCTGTGCTTCCATTTTCCTCCCTTGTTAGATCCAAAGCTCTCAAAAATATGAGAATATTTACTTTTAAAATTATTATAATATATGATGTAACGGAGATCTTTTTGCTCATTAACTAAAACTTTATTAAATTTTTTAAAAAGATTTCGATATCTTTTTTTATCAGATTTACCTTCAAAAAATATTATAAGGTATTCTTTAAGTGCTTCCAATTTAAAAGATAGTAATAATTTAATAATAGTTATAGCTACTTTAAAAATTGAAATAGTTTTTCTAAATATTAAACTCATTTTGAATAGTTGATAAATTATTTGAAAAAATAAATTTTATATATACTTTTATCAAATTTTAACTTTAAAGTATTTATACAATTAAATGAAAAAAAAACAAAATTCAATGTCTATATGTGTTGATATTGATAATACTATATGTGAAACAAAAAAAAATTATTATCTACATTCTAAACCACTAAAATCAAAGATTAATTTTTTGAATAAGATGTATGATAATGGTCATATAATAATTATATATACGGCTCGTTTTATGGGTAGAAATAAAAATAATGCTAAAAAACTTAATGTAAAAAATTATGAATTTACTTTCAATCAATTAAAAAAATGGGGACTGAAGTTTCATGAATTACATTTAGGCAAACCTGCTGCTGATATATATATAGACGATAAGTCAATTAATTTCGAAAAAAATTGGAATTTAAAATTAAAAGAGTTTTTAAAGTAAGTGGTAAGTTTAAAAATTGGAATTATCGGATCAGGTTTTGCAGCGCTGAGGATATATAAAATTATAAAAAAATTAAATCAAAAAAGTAACATAAATATTTACTCAAAAAAGATAAGAAAAATTAAAATTGATAATAAAATTATTCAAACTTTAAATCATAAGCAGTTTTATAAAAAATTAAATGAGGACGTTTTTTTTATAGCAAATAATACAGCCGATCATTTTAAATTTCTCTCTTATGTTATTAAAAAAAATAAACCGATTTACATTGAAAAACCTTTATGTTCATCAAAGAGTGAATTAAAATTAATTAAAAAATATCTTTTAAACTTTAAAAAAAAACTATGTGTGGGTTATCAATTCAGGGAAAATGATTGCTTAAAATTTATTAAAAAAAAAATAATTTCTGATCGAAATAATATTATTAGTATAATTTGTTATTCAGGTGAAAATGTTAAAAAATATCATGAAAATGAAAATTATTTAAATAGTTATACTGTGAGTAAAAAAAAGGGTGGTGGAGTAATTCTTACTCAATCACACCAGATAGATTATTTAAATTATTTATTTGATGGTATAAAAGTTAAAAAAGGTTTTATTTCAAATAGAAATAAAATTTTAAAATTAAAAACCGATGTAGAAACAAATGTATCTTATATTTGTGAGACCTATGATAAAATTCCAATAATTAGTAATATTAATTTTTTTGGCATTAAGAAAAATTTTCTAATTATTTTTTTTAGAAATAAAATTATTGAATGGTACAACGAAAAAAATTTAGTTAAAATTCAGAATAACAATGGTAAAATAAAAAAATTCTTTTTTATTCAGACTAGAGAGAGTATGTTTGTGTCTAGAATTAAAAATTTTTTAGATAATTGTAATTTAAAAAATACAAAAAAAGAAAATGATGAAATAATTACAAATATGGAAAATATCAATAATTTAAAAACAATCATCAGATGAAAAAGAAAGAATTAGTAATATTAACTGGTAGTTCTGGTTTGTTAGGAAGTTCAATTAAAAAGAAATTAATTGAAAATGGTTATCTTGTTTTGGGTATAGATATTAAAAAAGATAAATTTAAGCATAATGATTATTTATTTTTTAAATGCGATATTTCAAAAGAAAATCAAGTAAAACGTTTATATAATTTTCTTATTGAGAAAAAAATAAATGCGACTTGTTTAATAAATAATGCAGCTATCGATCATAAGTTTGATCCTAAAAATAATTTCAATTTTTCAAATTATAGTTTGAAAGATTGGAGAAAAGTAATGTCGATTAATGTTGATGGGGTATTTTTAATTTCTAAATATATTTGTAAAATTTTTGAAAAAAAAAATAGAGGTAATTTAATAAATATTTCCTCTACTTATGGATTAGTTGGACCAGATAATACTTTATACAAAAATATTGGAACTTTTAAAAAAAGAATTGATTATCCTACTTCAAAATCAGCAATAATTGGTTTTACAAAATCCTTAGCATCATATTATGCAAATAAAAATATAAGAGTGAATTGTATTTGTCCTGGTGGAATTAGAAATAACCAAGATAATAAATTTATTAAGGCATATTCAAAAAAAACTATAATAGGACGTTTAGCAGAAGCAGATGAAATATCTGAAGCAATTAATTTCTTAGTTTCGAAAAGTTCATCCTATATGACTGGATCAACACTGGTTGTAGATGGTGGCTGGACTACAATCTAACAATTTTTTTTAATTTTTTTCTCTGATCTTTTTCAATTTGTAAAATGTTTTCCTTTTTATATTTTAATGATTGCATTACTTCAGAGCTATTTCTAATAAGTTTTCTGAGACCGTCAGGTTCTAAAGAGGCAGCGTGATCGGTACCCTTCCATGTTCTGTCTAAAGTAAAATGTCTTTCAATCCATTCTCCCCCCAGAGCAATAGCAGCCATATCAACTGCTATACCATTGTGATGTCCAGAAAAACCAATTGCTTTAACTTTTTTTCCATAAATTTTAATTAGTCTATTAATTTCAAGTAGACATATTTGATTAAATGGAACAGGATAACCTGAGGTACATGAGTATAAAATTAATTTATGAAGTTTATTTTTTTTTTTAAAATATCTTATAATTTCATTTTCCTCTTTTTTAGAGGTCATTCCAAGTGATATATGAATATCTCCTTTGAATTTTTTTGTTAAAAACTCATACACTTCAAAATTCATATTAGTTCCAGATGGGATTTTGATATACGATGGATTTAATCTAACTATTTGTTTGGCTGATATTAAGTCCCAAACAGAAGTAGCATAACTTAAACCTAGTTTTTCTGAGTATTTTTTTAATGTTCTATGATTTTCCAAGCTAAGTTCAAGATTTTTTCTATGTTCTCCGTATGTTTTTCCAAATGAATTTTCTGGTACAGGATGGGGGGCATTAAATTCTTTTTTATTTAAAAGAGAATGAACGTCTCTTTTTTGAAATTTTACATAATTGCAATTACAAAAAAATGCTAATTTTTCTATAAATTTTTTTGCTAGATTAATTTTACCCATATGGTTACAACCTATTTCAGCAACAATGTTAATTTTTTTTACCATATATGAATAATATTATAGCTATAATACCAGCTAGGTCAGGTAGCAAGAGTATAAAGAACAAAAATTTACAAGTAATTAATGGTAAAAGCCTTTTACAAAGAGCAGTTGAATTTGCATTAAAAATTGAAAATATTTCAAAAGTAATTGTCTCGACAGACTCTATTAAATACCAAAAATTAGCAATTAGTTATGGTGCGGAGTGCCCTTTTTTAAGACCAAAAAAAATATCTGGAGACACCAGCTTTGATATTGATGTTTTTAAACATTGTTTAAATTGGATGTCTGAAAATCAAAAATTTTATCCAGATATTGTAATAAACATGAGGCCAACTTATCCATTTAGAGAAATAAAAGATTTTAATTATGCAATTAAAAAAATATCTAATAACAAAACAATTGATAGCATAAAAAGTGTTTGCAAAATACCTTTTCCTTTGGAAAAGACATGGACTATAAAAAATAAATTTTATTTACAAAATTCTATTTACAAAAATTTTGATAAAGAGTATTGGAATATGCCCAGACAAAAATTAAAACAATATTATGTTCAGAACGGTAATATAGATATTTTAAGAGCAAGCTTGATCTTAAAAAATAAAATGTCAGGAAAAAAAATATTTACAATAGTACAAGATCATTTCTATGATATAGACTCTATTAAAGATATTAAAAACGCCAGAAAGTTTAAAAATATTTAGAATATTCTAAATCATATTTATAAAAATCACCAAAATTAAATATATATTTTTTTTCAATTAGAGTTTCATCCAAATTAATTTTAGTGTCAAAATATGTAAATCTGGGACCAATTATATTAGTTAAACCATAAAAATCTTCAGATTTTTTAATA
>MDTB01214449.1_pt1 | contig 13179 bp, 13 predicted proteins | sample 811161 | NCBI WGS metagenome assembly MDTB01 (sample SAMN05326650, study PRJNA326480) | marine metagenome | isolation source: seawater | place: Mediterranean Sea | collected 2009 | reverse complement strand
TGGGTTCTCAGAGACCACATACAATTAACGGGGACCAAGTTTGGTTGTGGCATTGCCCAGTGCGGTGCCTGCACTGTGCACCTTGACGGAAAACCCGTAAGATCTTGCGTTATGCCTCTACAAGCAATTGCAGGAATGGAAGTTGTCACCATCGAGGGTCTTCAATCTGCCGAAGGTAAAGCGGTTCAGACCGCTTGGGAGGAGCTGGCGGTGGCTCAATGTGGATATTGCCAATCGGGTCAAATTATGGCGGCGGCAGCACTCCTAGCAGATAATGGTGAGCCGGGTGATGATGACATTGATGCAGCAATGTCGGGTAACATATGCCGCTGTTGCACCTATCAAAGGGTGCGTAATGGAATAAAGGCTGCTTCAAAAAATATGCATTCGACCTTGGCAAAGTCAGATGCAATCAGTTAAGTCCCCCGAGATGCATAAACCCGGCCTTTCTAGAAGAGACTTTATTAAGAAAACTCTCAAACTTGGGACTGGGTTAACTTTGGCCGTTTCGCTCCCATCTGTCTCCGAATCATTTTCAGGCGAGGCTTTTTCAAGCGCATCCGCGGCTGAGAGCTCCATTAACGCCTTTTTAAGTATCGGCTTAGATAGTAGTGTCAAAGTTATTATCAAGCATATAGACTTTGGGCAGGGCACTTTCACTGGCTTGGCCACGATTTTAGCAGAGGAATTGGACGCTGCATGGGATCAAGTTGTCTGCGAGTCTGCCCCTTCAGATACTAACCGATATGCAAATCTCTTTTTTGGGGCTCAAATGACCGGAGGCAGCACGGCGATTGCTAACTCGTATACACAAATGAGGGAGGCAGGAGCGAGTGCTCGTCACATGTTGATCGATGCGGCTGCGGCAAAATGGGAGTTGCCCCGAGAGCAAATCACTGTCAAGCAGGGGATCCTGTCCCATCCAAATGGTTTAACCGCAACGTTCGGGGAACTAAGTCAGTTGGCCGCACTTCAACCTGTCCCCGGGGAAGTAACCCTTAAAGATACAAGTAATTTCAGCTTGATTGGAAAAACTAATTTGTCCAGAAAAGATTTAGGCAAATCCGATGGGACCGCGATCTTCACTCAGGATTTTAAAATGAAGGGCCTTTTGACAGCTTTGGTGGCTCATCCGCCCCGTTTTGGAGCGAAAGTTGCCTCATTCGATGGCGAGCGTGCTCTGGGTTTACATGGCGTGAGAGAGATTATTGAAATCCCGAGTGGTGTTGCGGTGCTCGCCGACAGTTTTTGGAGTGCGAAAAATGGACGTGATGCGCTAGATATAGAATGGGACACCAGTTGGGCAATGGAGGAAGGTTCTGTTGAACTGATGCGGCGATACAAAGAGGCTGCGAAAGAAGAAGGAACGATCGCCAAAGCCATTGGGGACAATTCGACAGGATTTTCAGAGGCTAAGGTAGAACTGGAGGCTGAGTATGAATTTCCTTTTCTGGCACACGCGAGCATGGAGCCGATGAATTGTGTTGCACAATTTTCATCTGAAGGTATAGAAATGTGGTATGGGTGTCAGGGGCCTACGATGGATCAGTATGCGGTAGCTAATGCTTTGGATATCCGGCCCGATCAGGTAAAAATTAACACTTTGTTCGCAGGTGGAAGTTTTGGGCGCAGGGCGAATAAGGATTCCGACTTCGTTTTAGAAGCTGCCCTGATAGCAAAGAAAACTAAATCCGATTCACCTATAAAATTGGTCTGGACTCGAGAGGATGATATGCGGTCTGGATATTTTAGACCGATGTATTTTCACAAAATGAGAGCGGGACTCAATGGAGAGGGGCGGATTGTAGCTTGGGAACACAAGATTGTTGGCCAGTCAATCATTACTGGCACGGCATTTGAGGCCAAAGCCTTTAAAAATGGCGTCGATAGCTCTTCTGTCGAGGGTGCAGTGGAACTCCCTTATGATTTTGAAAATGCTTCCGTGCAGCTTAAAACGATGAAATCGCAAGTGCCCGTTTTGTGGTGGCGATCGGTGGGCTCGTCGCATACAGCGCATGCGGTGGAGACGTTTATGGATCAATTGTCGCTAGAAGCAGGTTTGGATCCGTTAGAATTTCGATTGATGCACCTAGGGGGCGATCCGAGGTTTGCTGAGGTTCTCAACTTGGTTGCAGATAAAGCGGATTGGAATAATGACCGATCGGATGGGCGCATAAAGGGGATAGCCGTTCATAAGTCTTTCGGCACCTATGTTGCGCAGGTTGCTGATATGGAAGAAACTGAGGCTGGAAAATATCGCGTGCGAAAGGTGGTATGCGCCGTAGACTGTGGTCTAGTCATAAACCCAGATATTGTTCAAGCCCAAATGGAGGGGGCATCGGCTATGGCCTGTCTCCAACTCTAATGAGCGCTACTACCATTGAAAAAGGTCGAGTTATTGAGACCAATTTTGATTTTTATCGAGTGCTTAGGATGCAAGACATGCCAGAAATCGAAACCCATATTGTTCCGTCATCTCGGCCGCCAACAGGCGTTGGAGAGCCTGCCACGCCAGTGATAAGTCCTGCAGTTGCGAATGCATTATTCTCCAAGACACGCGTTTTGCAGAGACGACTGCCGTTGAATCTGGATGCGTAATTTTGAATTTCGGCTTGGGGAAGAACGACGCACAAATAACGTTTCAATATCACACTACTTATGAGCTCGTGTATTTAGCATTCCTGGGATTTAAGCCTCAATGCTTTATCTTCACGCGGGTCGTTGATTATTTGGATTAGGTGAACTCTGTCCGAGAGGTGGTTTAAATTAGCCTTCAATTACTAGATTTGTTGAGTACATGGCTGCCCGATCGAAATCACGATCGTTGGGTGCTGGGAACGCTTTATTCGACAACTGGTTCTGTGTATCGAAAAGCAGGAGCTTTGATGCTTTTTGGTAGCTCAGGTCAGAGACTCGGACTTTTGAGCGGGGGATGTCTGGAGGCAGACATAGCGATGAATGCACGCAAAGTGTTGGCATCCGGGAAAGCAAAAAAACTTGAGTATGACGGCAGTGATGAGGATGATCTGGCGTTCAGGATGGGCATTGGTTGTGGGGGATGCATTTACCTGTTTTTGCAGGAGATAAATGAAGGTAATAACTTCTTGAACCTGGTGGAACTCCATAAAGTCCTTGAGGACTCAAGGAAAGCCATTTTCTGTCAGCTTATCCCTGAGGAAGGCGAAGTTGCAAAAGCGACTGTCATCGACCCGTTAATTGAGGTGCCGTCGGAATTCGAATCGGTTATCCCAGACAGAGGATCTCGCGCCGTCACAATTAATGGCTCATGTTGGAGCATAACCGCGGTAAATCCGCCACCCTGTCTTCTGGTTGTGGGTGCGGGTGTCGACGCGCAACCAGTTGTTGCACTGGCGGCTACACTTGGATGGAGAGTGCTGGTTTGCGATCCTCGCCCAGCCAATGCGCGGCGTGAGTTCTTTCCCGCCGCATATCGTGTTTTGAGATGCAATCCCAGCGAGGTACTCGACCACCAATTTGCGGCCAAAATCGATGCGGCAATTATTATGAGTCATAACATAAGTATCGACGCTGAGGCTATAAACAGTGTTTCGAGGATACCGCTGAGATATCTTGGATTATTAGGCCCAACCAGTCGTCTTGAGCAGGTAATGAAAAATGCCGGTTTGAAGAGATCCAATCTACCAGTAGATTTGAGTGGTCCAGCTGGGTTGTCGCTCGGGGGAGATTTGCCCGAGAGCATCGCATTGGCAATAGTTGCTGAGTGCCACGCCGCATTGCACTCGGCAGATGGCCATAGCATTAGTGGAGCACTGCGGTGAATCGGCCAGACCGCCTGTGAGCGTTGGAGTTCTGCTTTTGGCTGCAGGTCGAAGTCGTCGGTTTGGGCAAGACAAACGACTAGCACTGCTACCAGATGGTAAGACTGTCATTCAAACTACGATTGACCAAATTAAAAAATCCGGGTTGCCATTAAAAGTTTGTGTTGCCGGCGATGACTTTCCTATTTCTCAGAAAATCCAATGCGCTGAGGCGGAGATAATCTTTTGTAGCCGCTCTCATCGCGGGATGGGAGCCACTTTATCTGAGGGTATTGAAGCCGCAGGGCACTGGAAAGGCACTATAATTGCTTTAGCAGACATGCCGTGGGTTGCATCATCTACCTACCTCATACTATCAAGAACTGTCTCTTCCGACTGGATATGTATCCCAGAATTCCGCGGATCACGGGGGAACCCGGTGGCTTTGGGTTCGTCCTTTTATCCAGAGTTGCGAGTCTTGAATGATGATATCGGGGCTCGTCGAGTGCTAAAAATACTCGAAAATGAGCACTTAAAAGTGATTCCTGTTGATGATGCGGGTGTGTTGCGTGACGTTGACACTAAACAAGATATAGTTTGAATTATTGTCTTATAACACCCCAGATAGGGCAGAGGGCAAAATGCCGCGCAGGATACGGATTTAGGTACAATGTATTAGCAGATTAGACTTTGTTATATTTTGAGACAAAATTACCAGTAAGGAATTAGTTATGTCGCAGCTAACTCATTTAAACGCGGCAGGTGAAGCCCACATGGTCGATGTTTCTAACAAGGAAGTTACAAGCAGAATTGCAACTGCCCAGTCGGTAGTGGAACTGTCGCAGAAAATCGTCGACGCGATCGCCAGTGAAAAGCTTGCAAAGGGCGATCTGTTTGGCGCTGCCCGAATCGCTGGAATACAAGCGGCAAAAAAATGTAGCGAACTGATTCCCTTGTGTCACCCCCTGCCGTTAACAAAGATCGCTGTCGACATTGAGCTAGTGAAAGAGTCTCTGGTTATCATAGCTCTTTGTAAAACCAACGCGAGAACGGGGGTCGAAATGGAAGCATTATCAGCCGTGTCGGTTGCGGCCTTAACAATTTATGATATGTGCAAGGGTTTGGATAAGGCTATCATTATTCGTGACATACGATTGCTTAGCAAAACGGGCGGCAAGTCTGGCGATTGGTCCTCGGAGGAGATAAGAATTGATTAATTTGTTATTTTTCGGTCGTTTGGGCGATTTTGCTAACAACGTTCCTGATGCAATTGATGCTTCAACGCCTCGCGAGATAATTGAATTTCTCCAACAAGATTTCCCTATTCTTGCGGCAGAACTTAGAGACCCCCATGTGCTAATAGCAGTTAACAAGTCTATTGCAGACTGGGATTCAGAATTGACAGATGATTGTGAGGTGGCATTTTTGCCACCGGTCACTGGTGGTTGACAGTTGCTGACGTGGTTTGTGCTGAAAGGAGCTGTAATTAGTGACAACATTGCTAAGTTTTTCGGCGGCACCGCACTACTCATGGCTTCTGCTTGCAGCGATTGCGTTAATGGCTATTTTGTATTCGTCCGTCGGACATGGTGGGGCCTCAGGTTATCTCGCAGCGATGCTCGTTTGGGGCTTGTCTCCAGAAGAGATGAGGCCTGCGGCCCTTCTAATGAACATTACCGTCACTCTCTGGCTTGTTGCTCGACTAAAAAGGTTCTATTCACTTAAATATCAGATATTTTGGCCTCTAATCATCGCGTCCACTCCGATGGCATTTGTCGGGGGTAGTCTTGATATTGATGCCATAACATACAAATACTTGGTGGCTGCTGCGCTCTTGGCGGCGGCGATACGCTTGTTGATTGCGGCTGAGGATAAAGAGACAGTTGTTCAACCTTCTTTAAATGGGGTCTTGTTGGTTGGAGGAGCACTGGGTTTTCTCGCAGGTATTTCAGGGATTGGAGGCGGTGTGTTTCTCAGCCCCCTCCTAATTATTTGCCGTTGGTCCAGTGTGAGGGAAAGCACATTAATTGCGGCTGGATTTATATTGATGAATTCTATCGCAGGTCTTGCGGGCTATATTCTTAGCGAGCATTCTTTCCCTGAAGGAACAAATTGGCTCGTCTTGGCAGCTTTTGTAGGGAGTGTACTCGGCGGTGAGATGGCGGTGAAAAGAGTGTCAACAAAGGGGCTTAAGAAAGTTTTATCAATTGTGTTATTGATTGCTGCAGCAAAAATTGCATACCAGCAGGTTATCTAGCTAACTTAAAATGCAGTGGTTAAAGATATGATGTGGCGCTAAAAGTCCTAATCGGTGTCTTGAAAACGGATCGCGAAAGACCAACTGGAAACGATATATAATTCAATGATTAGACGGCTCTTTTTTGCGCTTATCGGACTAAGTTTATCGATTTTTGGTGCAGAATTTCTCCAGCAACTTGCCTTTAAAGGCAAAAACGCTCAGGAAAATTTGGCTGTGGTAAACGAGAAACCGATAACGCTTGCTCAGGCGGAAATGCATTCAATGTACCTGTTTGGGGAGAACTACGAGAATATCAACGATCTTGAACGTCATTCCTTGACTCAGATACTGATTGATGAGGAGCTGTTAATACAGAGGGGCGAGATTTTGAAAATTCCGAATCAGGACATCGGTGTTCGAAAGAGCTTGGTGTCCGCGGGCATTCGCGACATTACGAGCGACTTTGAGGCTGTCCCGATTTCTGAAAGAACGCTAAAGCGCTTTTTTAGTGAGCACCAATCCATCTTTGTCAAGCCGAAAAGGGTTGCACTTGATGTCATAACTCTTATCAATGATGCGGATTTGCGAATTGCAAAATCTTTGATAGCGGAAGGTTTCGATTTAAGTAAAACCGCCGAGTCTTTGCGGCTCAATTTTGCGATTCCTCAAGGCCTTCAAACAGAACCAATAATTCATCGACAACTCGGAACCGAAATGACCAAGGCGGCTATGAAGCTTCAGAATAGACAAATTTCGTCCCCGATCAGAGGCTCAGATGGGGTTTACTTCATACAAATCACGGCGCATGAAAATGCGGCCTCGCCTGCGTTTGAAGAGGTTAGAGATTCTGTGAAACAGGAATACAAGCGACGGGGACGAGAATTGGCATTACGGGAAAAACTTGATCGGTTGGCAATTGAGGCACGCGTTAAAACTAATATAATTTCGGCACGTCATAAATGAACGTGCAGACTAGTGGGAACCACTTGATTGCCGTAATTTTTCTTTTTATCGCATCAACTTTTGGTCTAATACTTGGGTTAGTAAAAACAGAAACAAAATTTTTTTTCAATGCAATTGACGACGGTGTGGCTGCAACGATTGATGGTGCGGAAATTCAAAAAGTCGACTATGAACGTGCTGTCTCATTATTTGAAAGAGGGAGTAGAGAAAAAGCGTCAAGATCGGATAAAGAAATGATTCTTGACCGATTGATTGATGAAGAATTATTGTTTCAATATGCAATTGATCGCGATTTGCTGCGGCGTGATATGAACGTTCGTCGGACGATTTTGCAAGCTGTGATAGGGGGTTTTGAGGCTGGCGACCTATCGTCGGGTCAGTATCATAGCGAGTATGCAGTGATTAGACTTGATGATTACCTTGGCCAGTTACGCGAGACGGCTGACATTTCTTTGGATACCAATCGATGAAGATTTGGGAAAGGACCAGGCGCATACTCTTTGTGTTTGGTTTGCTCACTGTGCTGCCCTCGGAGGCTCATAACCGCAGCCAGTCTTTTTCCTCGTGGTCCTTTGAAAACAAAAAACTTGATTTGGTCTTTAGTGTTAAACCTAGGGAAGCAACAAGACTACAATCGATTTATGGGCTAAATCTCGAGGACTCTATAACGAGACACCTTGGGGAAACCATAAGAGTATCGCAGGGATTGGTAGATTGTCCTCTTGACAATGTCCGGAAGCCTGAGGCAAACGTTTTAAGTTCGGCAAAGCTCTCAGTGTCAGCGGCTTTCAATTGCACTTTAAAACTAAGCTCCTCCAAGCTAAATATCGAAGTTGGCAGCTTTTTTAGTGTGATCCCTTCCCACACACACTATGCGCGCATCTTTTTCAATGATTCGCTGCCGTTAGAACACCTATATACTGATAACAATCGCGTGCGGGAGTTTGATCTGGAAAATTTCCGTTATAGTGAGTTGTCCGGTAGGACTTTTTATAACTTTATGTCCCTTGGTATTCAGCATATCTTGAGTGGTCCCGATCATATCTTTTTTTTGATTGCACTTCTGCTAATGCTCCCTAGTCTTAGGAGTCTGGTTTGGTTAGTGAGTGGGTTTACGATTGGACATAGTTTAAGCCTGTGTTTGGCTGCCTTGGGCTTTTATGCTCCTGATAGTTTAAGAATTGAGGCTTTAATTGGGTTCACTATCGCATTGGCATCTGCAGAGAGTGTTGGGGTCCGAAACAAAGCCATGAAACAAATAGCCTTTGGCTCAATAGTTTTGTTGAGTCTCCTGATGGTTTTATCAAATTTTTCCATTCATGAGGTGGCTATGTCTACCGTTAGTTTGCTAGGACTCATGATATTTTCTTGGAATTACTTTCAGCTTGATTCCTACAATGAGGATCGGCTGTTAATAAGAACAGCAGTGTGCCTCGTCTTCGGTCTCGTGCATGGTTTTGGATTTGCAACCGGGCTAAGCGAGCTTGGATTGCAATCGGAGGGAATATGGAAGCCCTTGCTAGGGTTCAATTTGGGTGTCGAGCTTGGCCAGCTTTTGATCGTTCTTTTTGCATGGCTTTTTTATGTTTTGTTGAGCCGATATAAACTAATTTTTACAACAATCTTAGAAATGTGGTCCGGGGTGCTCTGCGGCGCGGGCGTTTATTGGTTTGTGATTCGCAGTCTCGCACCGGTAGTTCGATAGACTATAAATGGATTACTATATCGCTAACTTTATAGATTAGAGATTCGGTGCAGTTATGAGATGGTCCAAATTATTATTGGTGGCAGCCAGTTTTGTCTTAACTATTCTGTTTTTTTTCTATGGCGGGGCGCCAGAAAGCGTTTACAAAATCATTCCTGGCTATTTTGCTGATCCAAATCAGATGTGGAAAATGACGCCGCTCGACCCAGGAAGCGAAAATACAGCACATCTCCCCGAAACCCTGCCTCAACAGAGAGCTACTGGTCGTGTTCGTTATGACAAACAGATATTGTTCGGGGACACGCACGTTCACACGACAAACTCAGCAGATGCTTTTATGTACAGTCTACCGATGATGCACGGAGCGAGTGGCGCTTACCCCCCTGCTTATGCTTGCGATTATGCGCGTTTCATTTCGCAGCTCGATTTTTACTTTCTAACGGATCATGCGGAAAGCTTCGTACCCAGGCAATGGCGGGATTCGATCGAATCGGTCCGGCAATGCAATCGCTTGGCGGGTGATCCGCTTAATCCTGAGTTGGTGGCATTCATCGGATGGGAGTGGACGCAGGTCGGCGGAACAGCTGAAACTCATTTTGGGCATCACAATGTCCTATTCAAAGATGACAATCCTGCATTGTTGCCTGCACGTCCAATTGCTGCCGCTGGCGTTGGTGTTGCCACAGTGGCTACCCGATCATCTTCGGCTCGTCAGTCAGCCCTGCTTGGTCTGTTGGATCCTCGGCACCGTGATTACTATGCTTCATACAATAACTGGATTATGCAAATGGCTTCGGTACCACCCTGTGAGCGCGCGATTCGGAGCCCAGATCTCCCTCCAGATTGTTTTGAAACGGCTGCCACGCCAGGTGAGTTGTTTGGCAAGCTTGACGAATGGGGGTTTGATAATATCGTGGTGCCTCATGGCACAGCTTGGGGTTTTTATAGCCCACCTAACTCAAGTTGGACACATCAACTTACTGAAGAGAATCATGACGCTCAAAGAGTGAGCCTTATCGAGGTTTATTCTGGGCATGGTAATTCTGAACCGTTTAGGGACTTTGCTTCGAGGGTTAAGAATGAGGACGGAGACTGGATTTGCCCGGATCCTCAAGACAACTATATGCCTAGTTGTTGGCGGGCCGGCGAAATAATACGTGATCGGTGTTTGCTGGAAACATCTTCGGCCGGGGAGTGTGATGCCCGAGCAATTCGAGCGCGTAAGAACTTTGTCAGTGTAGACGGTATCTATGGTCATATGACAGTTCCCGGCGCGACAGCCGAAGACTGGATAGACTCGGGGCAGGCCCGAGATGTATTTTTGCCGGCCTTTAACTACCGTCCAAAAAAATCAGTGCAGTATGGTTTGGCAATTAGCAACTTGACAGATTCGGGCAACCCATTAAGAAATCGTTGGGGGTTTGTTGCATCCACTGATACCCACTCTGCGCGAGCGGGGCATGGTTTCAAGCAAGTTCAGCGACTTAATAATACTGATGCTACGGGGGTGAGGGACTCTTTCTGGGGTAAAGTTTTTTCGAGTACCGCAAAATTAAGTGGTTACTCCTCTGAATCCTTGTCAGCGGATGAGATAGATCCTGGTGGTGCGAAGCTCTTTGCATCCGAATTTGAGCGCACCACATCATTTTTGAGCGTTGGTGGCGTTGCTGCAGTCCATTCGGCCGGACGCGACCGAGAGTCGATCTGGAATGCGCTGAAACGACGGGAGGTATACGGTACAAGTGGTGCTCGAATCCTGTTGTGGTTTGATTTGGTTGATCAAGAGGTGTTGCACCCGATGGGCAGTGCGGTTGTCAGCAAATCTAACCCGACTTTTCAGGTCAAAGCTCTGGGGTCTTTTAAACAACTTCCCGGATGCCCAGAATATGTGGTAGAGGCGCTTCAGAGACAACATCTTGAAAAAATGTCTCTTGGAGAGTGCTATCATCCATCAGAGGATCGATATGAGATCATTCGTATCGAAGTCGTTAAGATTCTTCCTCAAAAAGTTGATGGAGAGGAGGTCGCTTCTCTCATTGACGATAAGTGGCGAGTATTTGATTGTGCGCCTTCGATTGATGGATGTGCTGTGAGCTTCACCGATTCTGAGTTTGCCGTTCAGGGTCGAGATGCTGTGTATTATGTGCGCGCGATTGAGGAACCTATTCCCACCATTAACGGAGAGAACTTGAGAGTAAATTTTGATTCAAGTGGTCAAGCTTTAGAGTCGGATGGATGCTTTGGAGACTATCGAATAGATGCCGATGATGATTGCCTACAAATGGCAAGCCAACGAGCATGGTCATCTCCAATTTTTGTCGATTTCAACTAGTAAAGAGGGAGAGATAAGTAATGCCAACTGCTCTTGTGACGGGTGCATCTGATGGGATAGGCACGGAATTTTGCTATGTCTTGGCTGAGCGAGGTTATAACCTCATTTTGGTTGCCAGACGCAGAAAAAGATTAGAGGATCTCAAAAACCACCTGACAAAAGATTTTGGCATCACGTGTAGCGCAATCAGCCATGACCTTTCAAAGCCTGGGGCTGCTCGCGAGTTATTCGATTCGGTCTCTGAATTGGATCTTACTGTCGATCTTCTAGTTAATAATGCGGGTTTGTTGCAGAATGGTTTCTTCACAGACATCGATCTGGCCACACAAGAAAATATGATAATGGTAAATATAATAAACTTGACTGCACTGACGCACCTTTATTCCAAAGATATGGCGGAAAGACGATCTGGCCATATACTTAATGTTGCGTCCCTCACGGGAATAATGCCCATTCCAAACCAAAATGTTTATGCAGCAACCAAGGCCTTCGTGCTGTCATTCGGTCGTTCACTTCATAATGAGATGAAAGCTCAGAGATGTAATGTAATTATAACAACATTATGCCCGGGTTTCACCGCAACGAAGATGATGGACAATCGAGGTCAGGGGGCAAAGCTTGCAATTCCTGTTGCAATGATGCAATCGCCTAGAAAGGTTGCCGAGGCGGGCATAACCGGCTGTCTTGCCGGAAAAGACATGGTCATTCCGGGTATCGCAAATAGAATAATTTCGGTTGTTGCAGGTTTGCTGCCAAACAGGTTTTTGGTCCCTGCCCTCGGGCGATTTTACAGGGCCAATATGAAATCGTATGAATGATTTACAAAGGCAATTGTCATGGCAGATTCAAAGCAGAATAGAATCCTGATTACTGGCGCAAATGGATTTATCGGTGGCGCTCTGATGCGTCATTATGAGACCAATGGCATGTCACCAATTGGCATTGACTTGGTTGGGGTTGGCGAAAATACTCTGGCTGAAGATATCTCTAAACCAGAGACTTTTTCTGCAGCTTTGGACAAATGTGACGTTTTAATACACGCGGCTGCACTGGTCTCGAATGCAGCGTCCGATCCAGATATGTGGAAAGCCAATGTACTGGCAACCAAGCGGCTGGCAGAGGCAGCGGTAAAATATCGCGTAAAGCGATTTATCCATATTTCGTCAATTGTTGTATATGGCAATACAGCTGATGGTGAGTTAGATGAAACGCAGCCAGTGCATGGCGATGGTGGCAGTTATGTTTTGACCAAGTTAGCAGCCGAGCACGCGGTTCTTGCCAGTGCAATGAAAAGTTCCATGGAGACAGTCATCATTCGGCCAGGAGACGTTTATGGTCCCGGAAGTCGACCATGGGTAGTGCTTCCGATAGAAGCTATTAAAAAAAGGCAATTTATATTGCCGGGCTATGGTCGGGGATATTTTCGACCTATTTATATAGACGACCTTGTGACAGGTATCTCACTAGCAGCCTCAAAAGAAGCTGCTGCGAATGAGATCTTGAACATGTCCTGCAAGGGCTATATTTCAACGAAAGAATTCTTTAGTCATCATTTTAAATGGATGGATAAACGTGGTCCTTTTTTACTTCCAACTCCGATTGCTCTGCTTGGCGCATCGGCAGCCACCAAAATAGCAAAACTTTCGGGCGAGGTTAATGAAGCGTCAAGAGCCACAATTTTGCAGTTGTGTACAAAGAGCTGGTTTAGTATTTCAAAGGCTGAACATCTTCTTGGCTGGCGGCCGGAAATGTCATTGGAAGAGGGCATGAGACTGTCCAGAAGTTGGGCCCAAGACAGGGGGCTTTTGGACTAACGAACGATCAACCGAACGGCATTTAATTGATTTTATTCCAAACTCTTATGGTAAATTTTTATCTCTAAATTTCATATGGAGCACGTTTTGCAGACAACTTCTAAAGATAAAATACTACGTTATGAGGACCGCGGTTGGTGGAGCAATGAGACACTGATCTCTATTCTGAAGGCAAACTTAAAGGAAAAGCCTGACCAAGAGGCGCTGATCGACCCGTCTAACAGGAGTAATATGGTAGGGGGTGAGGTCCAGCGATTATCCTTTCGCGAAATTGACAGGCTTTCGGACAAGCTGGCGCACATTCTTTATGGGTTCGGTCTGAGACAAGGTGACAAAGCGGTTGTTCA
>MDTB01180268.1_pt1 | contig 13180 bp, 14 predicted proteins | sample 811161 | NCBI WGS metagenome assembly MDTB01 (sample SAMN05326650, study PRJNA326480) | marine metagenome | isolation source: seawater | place: Mediterranean Sea | collected 2009 | reverse complement strand
ATAGGCTGGATGTGGAAGCGCAGTAATGCGTGCAGCTGACCAGTACTAATAGCTCAATTGGCTTGATTTATGCACTGAAAAAAATTTTAAGAAGATTTAGATATGTTATAATTATAAGTAAATGTTTTTGAATAAATTCGATACATATCTAAATATAAAAAAAGTTATTGATATTGTTAAAATTCTTTTAACAAGTAAGCTTCCCAATAATAGTTTTGACGGAGCTCTATATTTTTTTGATAAATATAAAATTACGTTTTCAGTTTTTTTATTAATAAAAAAAGCTACCATTTTATGAAAATACTTATTGCGGACATTTATCCACATGTTGATTATAGATTAATAAAGGATACTGCAGGTGGATATGGAACTGGAAATGATTTTTCGGGAAATATATTTCTTAAATTTTTAAATAAATTTTTAGGCTCAATGCTATGCATGCCTCCAATGAGCGCAATTTATGTTTATTCTATTTTAAAGAACCAAGGACATGAAGTAGACTACATTAGGGGTAATAAAAATATTGAAATTACAAAAGATTATGATTTTTATATAGTACCCTCATCTATTATTGCATGTGAAAGTGAGTCAGATTTTATAAATAAAATTATAAGTAAAAAAAAGCCAGTTTTTATAATAGGAATTTTTTCTAATGTTAAAAGTAGTTTGTATAATAAAAATGCAATCATTATTAAAGGTGAGCCAGAAAAATTTTTTCTTGAAAATGAATTTAACAATAATTTTATAGATAAAGATTTTTTACGTCAAAAGGCAAACGAAAATGGAATGTTAGATAACTTGGATATCTTACCTTTCCCTATGTGGAACGATTATCTCAAATTATATAAATTAAAAAACAACTTTCTTGGATATAATTCTGCTCCAGCCATACCAATTCATTTTCAAAGAGGATGTCCGTACTCTTGCTCTAACTATTGTACGTATCCACTTCAACAAGGAAAAAAAGTTAGATACAGAACTGCGAAAAATGTTGTTGATGAAATAGAAAATTTAATAAACAAATATGGTTATAATAAATTTGTATTCAGAGATCCTGTCTTTTCAATAAATCGAAATAAAACAATCGAATTATGTGACGAGATTATAAATAGAGGAATTAAAATATATTTTTTAATTGAAACGCATCTAAATAATTTAGACGATGAATTGATTGACAAGCTATCAAAAGCTGGATTAAAGATGGTTTATGTTGGTATTGAGTCATCTAGTTCTAAAATTTTAAATAATATTAAAAGGTTTAGTATAGACTCTGACAAGCAGTATAAAATTATCAAACAATTAAAAACAAATGGGATAATTACTAAATCAATGTTTATGATTGGAAGTCCAGATGATGATGAGGAAACTATAAAAAATACAATTGAATATGCTAAATTTTTACCAAACGAGCTAGTTCAGTTCAGTGTATTTACACCGTATCCTGGAACACCAATTTTTGAGTCATTTAAAGATAAAATAATTACAAATAAGATGGAAGAATATAATCAGTATAATTTAGTCTTTAAGCATAAATATTTAAATAATAAAAATATAAATTGGGTAAAGTTAAAATGTTATTACAATGTTTATCTTCCAAAAAAAATTCTAATTATTTTAAAGTCTTTTTTAAGTTTTTTTAGATGAAAAATATTCTTATTACTGGATCTTCATCTGGCTTAGGAAAATCATTATTCTTTCAGTTGAAAAAAAAATTCCCTAAGTCTAATTTTTATTTAATTTCTAGAAATCCGCAATTTAAATTTAGCGAAGTCAACAATAATAACTCTAAACTTGTTTTCTATAAATGTGATCTATCAAATATCAATTCATGTATAAAAATCATTAAAAATTTCGGCTCAATTAATTTTGATTTAATAGTAAATAATGCGGGTAGAATATATAGCTCAAAAAATTTTCAAAAAAATTTAAATTTAAATGCATTTTCACAATTTTATTTAAGTTATAATTTTATAAAAAAAAAAAGAAAAATTAAAATAATTAATATTAATTCTTTTTATCATACTTTTTACAGGTTTAATGAAATTAATCTTAAAAATTTCCTAAAAAAAAAAATCCTTATTTTCCCTTAAAGCTTATAGTTTAAGCAAACTTTTTTCTTTGGTTTTATTTAAATATTTAGAGAACAAATTTTCTAATAAATGTATTATTTTTAATATAAATCCTGGAATAGTCAGATCAAATTTTCAAGAAGATACTATTTGGATAAAAAAATTATTTTCAAAATTATTAAGAATATTTGTAGGTAATGCTCCGAATAATATTTCAAAAGAAATTATAAAAATAATTTATAAAAATCCTAAAACAACTAGATCAAAGTATTTATATAATAAATTTAATAAAGGCAATAAATTAGTAGATGATAAACAATTTCAAAACAAAATTTTTAATATTGTAATAGATATTTATGGAAAAAATTAATTATTTATTTAAAATTTTATTAGCACTATTTATTCCATGTCTGACGGCCTGATTAGTACCTCTATCCTGTGGATATATCTGTGACATTGTGGATATGTATACATTTTTCAAAGGGCTATAAAAATTAGGAATTATTTTTGAATAATTTAAAGATGCAATTGGTTGAGCATATTTTGCTCTCCAAATAAAATGGTCCTCGATATTATTCAAATTAAATTTTGGAAATTTTTTTTTTAAAGCTTTTATGCCAAAATCAAATAATTCTTTATCGTTTTTCTTGTAAACTTTATCATGTTGAGAAAGATACTTTGATAAATAAATAAGATTTTTATTTGCATAATTTTTTTTATCTACAAAATTAGTGTGCTCTATTATGCCAACAAAAGGAAATTTTGTGTCATTTATATTTAACCAGTAAAAATCTGTTAGTGACTTTTTTGATACAAGAATTATGCAAATATTACTTAGATATTTAATTTTTTTCAGTTTGTTGGAGTACTTTGGTTCATTTTGTTTAAAGAAGCTCAAAATTTCAGGAGTATGATTTGTTAACAATACATTGTCGTATACATTGTTAGACTTATTAGATATTAAAAGAACTTTATCTCCTTTGTTTTTAATTTTTAAAATTTTTTCATTCAGTTTAATTTTTGTTTTCTTATTTAAGAGAATTCTTTTAATATCTTCTACTAATGATGAAAAACCTCCTTTATAATAAAATAATTGTTCATTTGTATTTTTAAAACTTCTACTTTTCCCTCTTATAACAATTTTATTCCACAGCCAAATCGCCGAAACATCTTTGTGATATTTTCCAAATTTACCGATTAGTAGAGGCTTCCATATAACATCATATATTTTCTTATCTGCTTTTTCTGTAATCCATTTTTCACAATTAATTTTTTCTAATTTTTTTTCATCAGTGAAATACCAGCATTTAATAACAAACAATATAAATTTAATTCTTGATAAAAAAGGTAAAGGCTTAAATTTAATAATATCAATGGGTTTGCTAAAATTATATATTGATTGATTAAAATAAATTGCAACTCTAGAAGTAATTCGATTTAGTTTTTTAGATAATCCTAATTTTTTTATAAAACTAAAAATTTCAATATCTGTCGCATACCACATATGATAGAATTTCTCCAAAGTAAATTTTTTGGCTTTAAAACTTCCAGCAAGACCTCCAAGGCTTTTATCTTTTTCATAAATAGTCACATTGTGCCCAGCTTTTGCAAGAGTATATGCTGCAGCAATACCAGTAAAACCTCCTCCTACAATAGCTGTTTTAATTTTTTTTTTTTTCATAAAATACACTAGAATATTAGTTATTATTTTAAAAACTTATTTACCGTTTTTTCTATAAACTAAATCATATAGATATTACTCTATTATATTATTAGCAAATAATTTAACTTACTTAAAAAAATTAATAAAAAAAATATATAAATGAAATCTACTTTTTTGCACAATAGATCATTAATACTATTCTTATTTTTTAGTTTAGTGCAAGTGGGATTATTTAATCATGAGATTTGGCGGGATGAAGGTCAGTACATTAATATTGCAGTTGAGCTAAGTTTTTCTGAAATTTTTGAAATTTCAAGAATTGAAGGTTTTTTTCCAATACATCAATTATTCATAAAAATATTTTATTTGATGACCAATGATAAAATTTTATCTTTAAAACTTTTTAATTCATTCTTTTTTTTGATTTTCTTAATCGTGTTGAGAAATTGTAATAAAATTCCAATCTTAATATTAATACTTTTATTATGTAGTCACCCAATATTAACAAACTACTCGATAATCTCTAGACATTATGTAGCTTTATTACCCTCAATATCTTACTTAATCTTTTATGAAAATAAAAGTAAGCAGTATGAAAATTTAAATATTTCATTTTTAATTTTAACAGGCACTTTTGGTATAATAATTTCAGGATGTTACGTCTTAATTAATTTCAAGCGTTTTTATTTTAATTTAATAAATTTAAAGGAAAATAAGTATTTACTTGTTGTCTTATCAACTTTGTTGATTTCACTCTTTTTTGTACTTCCATTTGTTGATAGAGATTGGAATACTCTTGTATTAAGAGATTTTGATCAATCAATTAAGTTAATTTACAGTATACTTTATTCAATTAATTTTTTACACCCAATTGATCGGATCGACTCCATATGGCACGAACTTCAGGTTTATTATAAGCATAATTATATTATTAATTTGTATAATGGATTATATTTATTAACGGTTTGTAGCTTTTTAATTTTTAACAAAAAATTTTCAGACTTTGCCTTCTTTTTTTTAATAAGTTTTTCACTTACTTCATTTTTTCTAATCATAGCTTTAACAGGATATAGGCATTATTTTTTTATCTCTGTAATCTTAAATTTTATTTTAATTAAAATTTTTTTTATAGATAATATTGAAAGAAGTTTTTTCAAAAATAAAATTAATTTTTTTGTATTTTTATTTTTTACTACGACATTAGTTACAAATGCAATTTTTTCTATTTCCTACTTTTATAAGGAAATAAGGTATAATTTTAGTAATGGTATTTTGGTTGCTAAATATATCAAAGAGAACAATATAAAATGTAGCGAAGTAATATCTTTCCCCTCTCCTCAAGCGTCATCATGGACACCTTACATCAAGGGGGATTGTAAACCTTATCAAGTAAGATACAATTTATTTTCAGGTTTCCACCAACTTAGAATGAATAAATTACCTGGAGAGCATGATAATTTTGAAAAAGAATTAATACCTTTTATTGAAAAAAATAAAAATAAATATTTTGTTGTTGCATGTAAACATGGACAATTAAAAGATCTTGAAAATAAACCTTGTCAAAAAGAAATCAAAATATTAATTAATAAGAAAATAGCAAAGAAAGAAAATATAACTGAATTTACTACAAATACTCTTAATGGTTATAGAGAAAAATTTTTTATTTTAAATTATGAATAAAGATGTAATAAAATTAAACTACGACAAAGAATTCGCTAAGTACAACAAAGAACTTTTTTTAAAACTGAGAGATTTTGGAACAAAAGTTCTTAATTTGTGGGTTCCAGATGAAGATATAACACTAAGTATTCTTGGAATTCTTAATTCAATTACATCAAATGGTTATAATAAAGTTACGTTAGAAGTATCAAAAAAAACTATAGCAAAACATTACGATTTACTTTTAAATCAATCCAAAAATTTCAGTAATATTTCATCAGAATCTAAAAGAAATTATATTTTAATAAAATTTCAAAGAATAAACATTCAAGATTTAAATGAAACTATAAGTAATTATCAAAAAAACCAAGTCAAATTAAAAAGTAAAAAAAAATTAAATTTAGTTAAAATTAAAAAAGGAAGCCAAAAAATATTGGAAAATAATATTTTTGATCTTCCAACAAAAACTAATAAAGATGAAAATTTATTTTTAATTAATAAAAATCAAATTAAATATTACATAAATGATAACGATTATTTTTCATATAAGATTAACAAAATACATTATTTTGTGAAACTTAAATCTAATAATATTTCATCAATTAAGTTTCACTGTGAAAATGAAAATAAATCAAAATTAGTAAAATTTTCAAAATCTATATTAAATATTCCTTTATATGAAGCCTATGAACATGGAGTAATGAAATTTGAAAATTCCATGAGAAAAAAAAATATAGGCAATCAAATCAAAGGTATTATCACACCATTTGTTATAAAAAATTTTTACAACGGACTTCAAAAAATAATGAAAAATATATTTCAAAATTATAAAAAAAAAAATCAAGTAGAATATATAAAAAATACTTTTGATCAGAAACTATCTTCAAGTTGGAAAAATTTATCTGAAAGAGAAAAAATTATGCAAATTAAAAAAATTATTTATGAAAATTCGATTAAAAATAATGTTAAGTTTAAATTCATTAAAATTGAAGATGATACAAAAATTTTGGTAGACTATGAAATTGAAAAAAAAACTAATAGATATACTAGTATATACTCTTCTTTTCTAAATTTAGAGAAAAAAATTAGAAAAAAATTAGATAAAAGATTAGAAATATTTTATATTTATGAAAAAGATGCTAATATACTAAGGCAGAAATAAATTAATGATCGAAAATAATAAGAGTGAAAAAGAAGAATTAATTTTAGATGGTACTAAAATTGCCTGGCATAAAAACAGATTAGATGCTTGGGAAAGAGGTGAAAGGATAGCACCTATAACTATTGACATGGCTCTTACAAGGGCATGTAATTACTCATGTCATTTTTGTTATGCAATGTTTCAAGAAAATTCAAGAAAAATTATAACAAAAAAAGTTATTTTTGATTTTTTGGAAGACTGTTCTGAAATAGGTGTTAAAGGAATTAGCCTTGTTTCAGATGGGGAAAGTACAATTTCTCCTGTTTTTGTCGAAGCATGTAAATATGGACATGAACTTGGTTTATCAATGGCAGTTGGAACTAATGGTTTTGTATTAACAAAAAATAAAGCCGAACAGGTTCTACCATACCTGACATATTTAAGAGTAAACTTTTCAGCTGGTGAAAAAAAAAGATATGCAGAAATAATGGGCTGCAAAGAAAGCTATTTTGACAGAGTATGTCAAAATATTAAAGATATGGTCGAAATTAAAAAGCAAAATAATCTAAATGTTACTATTGGTATGCAAATGGTATTTATGCCTGAGGATGCAGATCAAATAATACCATTAGCAAAACTTGGAAAAAAACTAAGACCTGATTATGCCGTAATAAAACATTGTTCTGACACTGAAGACTCTCATTTAGGTATAAAGTACAAAGATTATGAGAAACATCACCACTTACTTAAGAAAGCAGAAAAGTTTTCTGATGAAGATTATAAGGTAGTTATAAAATGGTCAAAGATCAAAGATGAAGGAGTTAGAAAATATCAAAGATGTTTTGGCGCACCATTTATGATACAAATTTCAGGATCTGGATTAGTTGCACCATGTGGAATGTTGTTCAACGAAAAGTATAAAAAATTTCATATTGGCAATATTGTTAACCAGAGATTTAAAGATATATGGAGTTCAGATCACTATTGGGAAGTAATGAATTATTTAGCATCACCTGAATTTAATGCTCAAAAAATGTGTGGTTCATTATGTTTGCAACATAAAGTTAATGAAGCTTTGGATGATCATGTAAAAGGAATACGAGAAATAAAAAAACCATCAGGCAATAAACCAAACCATTTGTCCTTTATTTAAACTTGTTTCAAATTAATAAAATGATAAACGATTAGTTCGCTATGAAAAAAGTTTTAATTATAGGCGGAGGTCCTGCGGGATGTGCAGCTGCTCATCAAATTTCTATGCTTGGAAATTATGAAATATTGATTGTGGAAGCAACTGACAGAATTGGCGGCGGTTGCAAAACAATGTACATGGGTGGGCATCCTTACACTTTTGGTCCAAGACATTTCTTAACTGATAAATCGTATCTTTTCGATTTTTTAAATAAGCATGTTCCGATGAGAAGTTGCAAAGAGCATGAATTTAAAACCTACGTTGAAAAAGATGATGAGTTTTATAACTTTCCAATTACTGAAGTAGATATAAAAAAAATGCCTGATTATGAAAAAATAACTAAGGAAAGAACAGCTGCTAAAGGCCCGTTAGGAGCAAAAAATCTTGAGGAATATTGGTACAATAGCGTTGGAGAAACATTATATAAAAAATTTATCGACGATTATAATAAAAAAATGTGGATGGTTAATGAAGTAAGTGAAATTGATACATTCAATTGGTCTCCTAGAGGGCCTTCTATTGCCTCAGGAAAAGATAAAGTTTTTCATGATCGAATATCTGCATATCCAATTAAGTATAATGGATATGATGATTACTGGGAGATTGCTACAAAAGATTCAACAGTATTATTGAATACCAAAATAGAGAATTACGACATTGAAAAAAAAGAGTTTGTTATAAAAGGAGAAAAACATAAATTTGATATTGTAGTATCAACTATTTCACCAGATGTATTTTTCGATAAGTGTTATGGTGAACTTCCATACATTGGCAGAGATTTCTTTCCATTTATTCTTCCAATAGAGGAAGCTTTCCCCAAGGATGTATACTTTCTGTATTATGCTGGAAAAGGCAAAGTCACAAGATGTGTCGAATATAAAAAACTTACAAGATATAAAGCAAAAAATACTTTATTAGGAATAGAAACACCTTCGCTTAATAATAAGTTGTACCCATTGCCAATTAAAAAATGGATTGATCTAGCAGAAAAATATTGCAAGATGATGCCAGAAAATGTTTATTCTGTTGGCCGAAAAGGTGTGTATAGGTACGGATTAGATTTCGATAGGTGTATTGACCATGGTATGATTGTAGCTAAAGATCTTAAGTCTGGGGGAGGTGGAAAAGGATCTGCACTAACTATTGATCCAACTGGCGAAGTTCATCGAGTAGCAAAATAAAACTTAATTATAAAATTGTTTAAAAAAATTATAAAAATATCTTCAGATCCTTTTTCAAATAAGAGAGATTTAAATTTTTTAAGGTACCCTGCTTTTTTGATACTTTGGATCTTAAATAAATTTTTTTATATTATGTTTAAGATTTTAAAAGTTAAAATATTAACCGCACCCTTAGAGGCTATAGGGCATCAAATTTTTGATCTGGAATGTTTTTTTTATGAAAAAAAAAGGAAAGGATTCAATTTTAAACCAATAGTTCTTTCTCATGGTAAATTTATTGCAAATAAATATTTACTAAATTACCAAAAAAAAATGTATGATTTTTATGAAGTTAATAACAAATTTTTGTGTTTGATTTTATTTTATCAGAAAAAGTACTTCTCAAATGTTACGTTTGATACTAACTCATATGTTGCTACAAGAAAGGCAGCAAAGTGCTATCAAATATTAAAAAAAAATGATTTATCGATCAAGCTTGAAAAAGCTGATAATTTAAAAGCCGAGCAGATTTTAAAAAACAAAAAATTAAAAATAAATAAAAAACTAGTAATATTACATGTTAGAGATAATTCTTTTAAACCATTTGATGGTGAAACCTATCGATCTTCAAAAATAAAAAATTTTGGTTTATCAATAGATTATCTATTAAGTAGAGGCTACCAAATTATAAGAATTGGTAACCAAGGCATGAATAGAAACCCATATAATAGTAAAATAATTGATTTATCAAAATATAAATTTGATGAAGATTTGCAATTGTTGCAATTATATTTAGTAAGTAAGTGTAGTTTTTTTATAGGAACATGCTCAGGTCCATATAAATTTGCAACAATTATGAAAAAACCAATATTAACCGTTGATATGGCACCGATGTCGATAACATTTCCTGTTGCTAGAAGAGCTATAGCTATACCAAAATTATATAGGAATAAAAAAACAAAAAAAATAATAAGTTTTAGAGATGTTTTTTACTTCAATTTTTCAAACTTAAGATTAGATAAAGAATTTGTGAGCCATAATATAGAATTACTTGAAAACAGTCCTACCGAAATTTTAAGTGGTGTTAAAGAGTTAGAAAAAATATATAAAAATAGAAATTTTTCTACTTCGAAAATTCAAAAAAAATTCAAAAAACTATTTGATAAAGATTGTTATGCATATTATGCAGAATCAAATATTGCACACTCCTTTATAAATAAATATAAGAAACTATTATAAAAAATGAATAAAAATATACTTGTTACTGGTGGTTGCGGTTTCATTGGCAGTCATATTGTTGAAGAAATTCTTAAAGATAAAAAGACCAATATTGTTGTATTAGATAATTTGGTTAGTGGAAAGATATCAAATTTAGATATCAAAAATAAAAGAATTAAATTTGTTAAAATTGATATTTCAAAAAACTCAAAGAAATTTATAAAATTATTTAAAAATATTAATTCAGTTTTTCATTTGGCAGCGTTAGCTGATATTGTTCCCAGCATTAATAATCCAAAATTGTACTACAGTACAAACGTTACAGGAACTTTAAATGTTTTAGATGCTTGTGTTAAAAATAATGTTAAAAAAGTAGTTTATGCAGCATCTGCATCTTCATATGGTTTGCCTAAAAAATTTCCTACAGATGAAAAAAGTAAAATTTCTCTAATGTATCCTTATGCTTTAACAAAAAAATTAGGAGAAGATTTATTAATTCATTGGGCGACAGTTTATAAATTGAATGTAACGTCTTTAAGATTATTTAATGTTTATGGAACCAGATCTAGAACTTCAGGTGCTTACGGAGCAGTATTCGGTGTATTTTTGGCGCAAAAACTTAACAATAAGCCTTTAACTATTGTTGGTAATGGAAAACAAACTAGAGATTTTGTTTATGTAAAAGATGTTGCAAAAGCATTTGTTAAAGCCTCTAAATTAAAAAAAAATAAAGAAATAATAAATATTGGTAGTGGTAATGAGACTACAGTTAATTATATTGCTAATTTAATTAGTAAAAAAAAAGATTATATATCAAAACGACCTGGGGAGCCTGATAGATCAAAGGCAGATATTACTAAGGCTAAAAAATTTTTAAAATGGAAACCCAAAGTTACAATTAATGAGGGTGTAAACATAATGTTAAAAAATATAAATAATTGGAAAAGTGCTCCTGTATGGAATAAAAAAAGTATTTCTAAAGCTACTGAGGTTTGGTTTAAATACTTAAAGTAAACCAAATGTATAGATTAATAAGAAAAAAAATTATTCTAATGTTTCCTTTTGTTAGATATTTAAAAAAATATAAAATTATTTTACCAAAAATATTATCATATATAGTGTGGTCAATATTTAAGCCTGAACAGATGAATTATAATGGTAAAATTTTACAAAAAAAGATTTAAGAAATTTTTTCAAAATTGGGACTCAAGATTCCACTTTAAGTCAAAAATAGGTGTTTTATTTTTGAAAAAATATCAACATTTTTTATAATTCAAATAAGTTTTTTGTGTACTTTTCTTTTATTTAAAATGATTATTTTTTTTGTATTAATATCTTTCGTTATTACTGATCCCATTCCAATTAAAACTTTTTCCTCAATCTTGATATGATCTCTAATTAATGCTCCAGTACCAATATAGCAGTTTTTTTTAATATGTGTATTTCCAGCAATTGTAACTGATGCATTGATTATATTTAAACTATCTATCTTGCTATCGTGGCCTATAGTTACTTTAGGTAAAATATTACAATGATCCTCTATTACAACATTCCTTCCTATTGATACATTGTTGTGAATAATATTGCCATCACCAATGACAATATTCTTTGAAATTATAGAAGTAGGATGAATGAGTGTGATAAATTTTTTTTTATTAATATTTAATTTTTTGATTATTTTTTCTTTTTTAAAAAAATTTTTATCACTTCCTATCCCAGTTACAAAAAATATATTTTTTTTATTTTTGTATTTTTTAACATCATTAAAATTTCCTAATAATTCATAATTCGGAAAATTTGTATTTTTTTTTATATTATCATCTAATAATCCAATTATTTTATATTTTTTTTTTTTAGCATTAATATGTTCAATTATATCTATAATTTCCAAACATCCACCAGATGCACCTAAAATAATAATTTTTTTCATAATTTTATTTTGGCGTAAACCACCAGTAATCCCCTTTGTAATTTACTTTTTTAAAGAACTTGGTCCAGCCTTCATTACTCAAATATGTTGTTGCTAGAACTGCCCAATCATCTAATTTTTTTTTTTCATTTTTATTTTTATAAGATCCTAAAGTGATATATATATTTTTTTTTGAAACACGGTTGATCTCTTTAAAAGCTTTTATAAGTTCTATTTTGCTAAGAATATTGTGTAGCGAATTAATTGAGATGACCAAATCAAAATATTTATTTGAAAAAGGTAAAGTTGTAGAGTTACCAATTGCAAGTATTTTGCCTTTTTTTATTGAATTTTTTATTGCATAAGATGAGATGTCAATTCCACATAATATTGGATTTTTTAGCAATTTCCTAAATTCTTCTAACAAATATCCCTTGGCACAACCAATGTCTAAAATTTTTGAATTATCTTTTAAATCATAATATTGTATGATTTCTTTAGCAACAGATTTCCATCGTCCATCATATTTGTACCCGCCGTAACCTTGCTCTCTGCTTCCATCAAAATATTCTTTATCTAGTTTCCAGGTTAATATTCGATCTTTAATTTTAACTTTTTTTCTTCTTGCAAGTGGCTTTTTTATCCAAGTGCTTGGTAAAGATTTTAATAAGTTAATTTTCATAATCAAAAATTCTATATTTTGATCTTAATGTAGCTTTTCTAAAATTAAAATGATCTTCTCTCTCTACCAAAAGAACAGGACTACCACAATAAATAGGATAATAAATTTTGCATTTTTTACAGCAAAGTAAATTTTTGTTTTTTTTTTCTAACTTACTATTAGTATAGTTATTATTAATACAATTAGGACATCTAAAAATCTTGAGTTTTTTTTTATCTATTGTCAAAGTTATCTTCTAGGTACCATTTTTTTAAAGGCAAAGGCCCATCATAACTACCAGTTTCTATGATTTCTTTAATTTTAAGGGCTTGTTCAATACAATCATCTATATCAACCGCATATCTATAAGTTCCTGCTCTACCAATACTAAAATACCACTCTGGTAAATTTTTTAAATATTTAAACGCCCTTTGAATTTCTTTTTTATATGGTAATGGATAATGTTTTCCATTCATTGAAGGAAACTCAAGCCCTATTAGGGAATGTT
>MDTB01030229.1_pt1 | contig 13182 bp, 10 predicted proteins | sample 811161 | NCBI WGS metagenome assembly MDTB01 (sample SAMN05326650, study PRJNA326480) | marine metagenome | isolation source: seawater | place: Mediterranean Sea | collected 2009 | reverse complement strand
TGGGGGCGGCGGTGGAGCTGGGACTGGGCGAGGAGGAGGCGCGGTTGCTTTGTGTGGAGACGGTGGGCGGGGCGGCGGATCTGATGGCGGATTCGACCTGTTCGGCGGCGACGCTGCGGGAGCGGGTTACGTCCAAGGGGGGGACGACGGCGGCGGCGATTGGGACGTTTCAACAGCAGCGTTTTGAGGAGCTGGTGGGAGCGGCGATGCGGAGTGCGTATGATCGCTCGCGGGAGCTGGCCTAGGGAGGGGTTGAGGTGGGGGTTGCCGCCTCGTATGGGTTGGTGGCCTGAACGTTCGTTGCAAGCGATGGGTTTGGAGTGGGTGCGCAGCGCAAGTTCGGGATAGAAAACGGTTGATTTTTGGGGGGAGCTGAGTATTTTTTACAGCCTTTCGAGTGGTGATTGTAGCTCAGTTGGTTAGAGCGCCTGGTTGTGGCCCAGGAGGCCGCGGGTTCAAATCCCGTCTTTCACCCCAATTATTTCTCGAGTTGATATTCGTCTTCCCAAATCCAAATCCATTGTTTCTCGATGACACGTTCTTTCGACATGAGACCCATTGTGGAGGGGTTATCTCCGCCTAAAGGTTTTTCCGTTACGGTTCTGGATACGCAGCTGGTTAGAAAAAGGACGCCTAGTGTGAGGCAAATATGAATTGTTTTCATACCAGGATGATAGGGTATAATGTGGAATAAGGAAACCGTTAATCTACAGAGGAAATAGCGAGCGTAGCGAATCGCGAATGGATATGAAAAAGGGGAATCAGCTAGATTTTAATTTTCCAGCGAATGACTTACTGGAATTCCCTCGCGATTTAGGCGAGGAGGGTTGGTTTCAGTTTTATGCGAATCGTCGGGATGCGTTTGAGCGTTTGGAAGAGAAATTTGGAACCCCGCTGAATCAACGGGTTCGGATTGCATTACACGGCGAGGAGACGCTGTTGCAGGGCTTGTTAACGTTGAACCGATTAGAGCTGCCACCTGCGGATGCGGAGGAGATTCGGTTGCGTTTGGGTGGGCGTACTTTTTTGAGTTCTGCGATTGAGCGGGTCGAGCTGCTGCAGGGTTAGGTGGCGATTTCGTTTTTCTTGCGGAAGCGCGCGATGAACATGCCGTCGTGCTGCGAGGGAAACAGTTGAATCATCCCCGATGTGAGTTCGCCGGTGATGGGGTGTCGGAAGGGGTCTAATTCAAAGTGAGGATGGGCTTCGAGGAAGGCGGCGGCTTGTTGATCGGTTTCCGGTTGTGTGAGGGTGCAGACGGCATAAACCAAGGTGCCTCCGGGTTTTACGGCTTGGGCTGCATTTTTTAAGATGGCTTGTTGCCGCCGAGCAGATTGGCGGACGTCTTTGGTGGAGGTGCGCCACCGAGCATCGGGGCTTCGCGCCCATGTGCCCCAGCCGGAGCAGGGCGCATCCACGAGTACGCCATCATATAAATACGTACCGGGTTTTTCTTTGGTGGCGTCGAGTACTTGGGATTGAATCATGCGGATACCACAGGTGCGCGCTCGTTTTTTTAGTTCGATCAAGGCGCTCTCGCGGGGATCGCTTGCGAGTACGCCGCCTTGTTGTTTCATTAGATCGGCTAGGTGTAATGATTTTCCGCCGGAGCCGGCACAACAATCCCACCAAAGTTGCCCCGCTAGTGGAGCGCATACTTGGCCTACACATTGAGAGGCGAGGTCTTGTACAACAAATTGACCGGGACCTTTTTCGAGCCGTTGTTGAAGGTTGATGCCGCTGGGAATCGCTATCGCATGGGGGTGTTGGGGCGATGATTCGGCGGGGATGTTTTCTGCGGTCAGGGCGTTCAATAACTCTTCGGATCCAATGCGTGATCGAATCCATGTGGGGGGGCGATGTTGAAAGGCGGGTAGGGAGCGGGCGAGTACGTCGGGGTGAATCACCGATGTAGCATCGGGGGTGATCAGATGCGAATCGGTGAGGCTGGATTGAAAGGTTTGATTTATTTGATCGATCTTTTCTGCGAGCGGCAAGGCGCCCAAGGGTGCCAGTGGGCTTGGAAAGGTGATATGTTGGGTAAGGTGTTGAATCCATTGGCTTTCGGTTGGTTCTTCGAGCAGGGCACTGAGCAGGGCCGCTTCGGGCAGATCAAGCTGCAAACCCAAGCGCGTCCAGCCCATCCAGCGAAAGTGACGAAAAACAGCTTGCGAGAGAAAGCGGCGGTCGCGCGAGCCGAGCTCGCGGCGCGAACGCATCCATTGCGAGAGTTCTATATCTGCGGGGCGACCGCTGTGAACGGCCTCTTCCAGCGGCGGCAGAATTTCAAAGAGAATTTGCTCGAGACGGTTGATTACTTTTTCGGGAAGTGGTTTTGCAGGATAGGGACTCTTCATAAAATGATACTTCTAGGTTGTGCCACACGTTGTGGCGAGGTATCTGTTTTGCTTACGTGAGTTGTATGCAATTGTCAAAGATGTTTCGCTTTGTTTATCAGCGAGACAAGTAGAGAGGAAGTGAGAGTATGTGGAAAGAGATAGAGGCAGCTCCTGCCGATGCGATTTTGGGATTAACCGAAGCGTTTAAAAAAGATACGAATCCGCAGAAGGTGAACTTGGGTGTTGGAGTCTATAAAGATGACCAGGGTGCCACGCCGATTTTGAGCTGTATCAAGAAGGCGGAGCATCGATTGGTGGATGAGCAGTCGACAAAAGGCTATCTACCGATTCCGGGGGATGCCGCTTACGGAGCGAGTGTTCAGAAGCTTTTGTTTGGTGAGCAGGGTGAGGTCATTCAATCGAAGCGTGCAGCGACGATTCATTCGCCAGGCGGTACCGGAGGTTTGCGGGTTGGCGCAGACCTCATTAAGAAATTTAAACCGGAAGCGAAGATCTGGGTGAGTACGCCAACATGGGCCAACCACAAGGGGATCTTCACAGCGGCGGGATATGCGATTGAGGATTATCCCTATTATGATAAGGCGACTCAAGGCGTAGATTTTGATGCGATGCTTGAGACCCTGAAAAAGGTTCCGGCTGGGGATGTGGTTTTGTTGCATGTCTGTTGCCATAACCCAACGGGTGTGGATCTCAATGCGGAGCAGTGGGACCGCGTGTTGGAGGTAGCGCTCGTACAGGGGTGGTTGCCTTTCTTGGATTTTGCGTATCAGGGATTTGGCGATAGCATGGAAGCAGACCGTGGGGCCGTAGAAAAGTTTGCGGCGGCTGGGTTTGATTTCTTAGTCGCGAGTTCGTTTTCGAAAAACTTTGCGCTGTATAATGAGCGTACGGGTGCATTGACGATCGTTAGCCCGAGCGCAGAAGAGTCGGCTGTGGCAATGAGCCATGTGAAAAAAATTATTCGAGTGAACTATTCAAATCCGCCAGCACATGGAGGCTTGGCGGCACGTACGGTGCTGAGCGATGAGACACTTTATGAGGAGTGGATTGGGGAAGTAGCCGGGATGCGTGAACGGATTAAGGCGATGCGCAGGGCGTTTGTGGATGGATTAAAACAGCGTGGGGTGGAGCAGGATTTTTCGTTTATTGTGGATCAGCGCGGGATGTTTTCTTTCAGCGGTTTGAGCGATGAGGTTGTCGCTTGGTTGCAGACGGAGAGAAGCATTTATATTGTGGAGGGCGGGCGCATTAATGTGGCAGGCCTGACGTCGGGTAATATGGATTATGTGTGCGATGCGATTGCAGAAGCGCTTCGTGCGTAGGGGGTGAAAAGTGGAAGAAAAAACAATACAATATATTTGCGATGTATGCGGTTGGATCTATGCCCCAGCCGTGGGCGACCCGGATGGTGGGATTCCACCAGGCACTGCCTTTGAGGATATTCCCGATGATTGGGAGTGCCCCGAGTGCGGGGTTGGTAAAGATGATTTCACGGCGATAGAGGTTTAGCCAGCGGGCAGTTCAGGCTTAACCTTCAGCGTTTTTGCCCGCTTAAGGGTCACGGATCCGGGTTTGGCTCCCCGCGGTTTGCTAACATATTTTGCCTGCGTATAGCTGACTGTAGCTTTACCGGCTAGGCGGGATTTGGAGTGCCAGGCGGCAACGGCGGCGGTTGTGCGAAGGGTCTCGCGGTCGGGGGCTAATTGAGCTGGGTGGTGCAGAATAACATGACTACCGGGGCTGCCGGAAACGTGAAACCAGAAGTCATTGGCGCGGGCGATTTTCAAACTGAGTTGGTCGTTATCGGCATCGGTTTTCCCCGCTTTAATTTCGAATCCGTTGGGGAGCGTGTATAGCCAAACATCAGGGGGTAACGGGTCTTGTTTCATGCCTCATAGTGTAGTGCGTTGGTGCCGAATGAAAAGTCAGATTTGAGCTGTTTTAAAGGCGCTGTAATTGGGATCTGCGGAAGAATAGACTTCAAAGGCGAGCGCGTGTACGATAACGTTTTAGTATGACGTCGATTAACCATTTTAAACAGAACCGGCCCGTCCACTTGGCTCGTCGAGATGCCTATTTTGAGGCGGCGGTGGATGCGTTAAAGAAGGGGGCACATCCGTCGAATGCGGTGCTGGAAGAGGCGTGCTATACGGAGGTGCTGTTTTTATTGCGGGTGGCTCGGTTGCATGCACGTTTCAGCGTTCGGAGTCCGGATGTGAGTGAGGCAGATGAGCAGTTTGCCCGTTTTGTGGATTTGTTGACGGGGAGCGTAAAGGCGATTCTTTCGATGTTGGATCTACGGAAGCTTATCTTGAAAGACCGGTCCTTTAGCTTTTTGGGATCGAACCAGGCGACGATTGGGCTGCAGGCAGAGGAGTATCAGCGGCGTGCGATTGAGTTGGTGCGGGCGTTGCTTTCGACATTGGCGCTAGCGGAGGATTCGTTTGCGTCGTTAAAACAGGAGAACGCAGCTTCGTTGGATGAGGGCGGGCGTAAGCGGTATTCGCGGGCGCAGGCGCACGTTGCGGAGTTGATGGAGCGTGATCAGCATCGATATGCAATTGCACCGAGCTTGGGTCGAATCCAATTAGATTGAGCCGTTTTTCTGGAAGGAGCGTTCCAGTTCGGAATAACTCGTAAAAATGAGCGTGGGGCGGCCGCACGGTGATGTGTAGGGCATTTCGGTTTGGGCAAGATCGGTGATTAATTTTTCGATGGCTTTTTCAGTGAGTGAGTCGGAGGCGCGAACGGCGCCAGCACAGGCTGTTTGCATAATGATTTCAGCGAGCCCTTCGCGAGCGGCTTTTGAGCGACCTCCTTCAGCGAGCGCTCGAGCGGTTTCATAGAGGAGGGGTTCGATAGGCTGGTGCTGCACCCAGACAGGTAGGGCGTCGATGAGGAAGGTGTCGCTTCCAAATGCATCGATACTAAAACCCAGTTCATTGAGCAGGGGAAGGGCTTGGCGAACTCGTTCGGCGTCGGCGGGTGCTAGTTCGATGGTTTCGGGGGCGAGGAGTTGTTGTTGGTCTATAGAGCCGGATTCGAAGGCGGTCATGCATTTTTCATAAAGAACGCGTTCGTGTGCGGCGCGCGGTTCCATGAGGGCAAATCCATCGCGAGTTTCAAGAACGATATAATGTCCGCCGAGTTGGCCGACAGTACGGCACCAGCCCCAGGGGGCTTCGGTGGGCGGATTTGCGTTGAGGGAGGGCTCTGATGTGGCGGGTTGTTTGGCTGGTGTGGGGGGGGAGGAAGGGGGGTCTTTTGGTTTCGAGACTCCGATGAGATCGGGGCGCACGAGTAGCGGCTCCCACTGCTGTTGTCTTTCGCGTTGTGGGGGAAGTGCCGTGGGCGGGACGGTAGATTCTTGGGCGTCGATTTCGGGGGGGTCGATGGTTTGTTGAAGTGCTTTTTTGAGGGCTTGGATGAGGGTGTCGCGCAGGGGTTGTGGCTGTCGAAAGCGAACTTCTTTTTTGGTGGGATGGACGTTTACATCGACGGATTCGGGCGGAAGGGTGATGAAGAGAAAGAGCGCGGGAAAACGTCCGCGACCGATAAGCGGATGATAGACTTCATTAACAGCGTGATAGACGATCGGTGCGGAGGCGGGGCGACCGTTTACAAAGATAAATTGATCGGTGCGATCTTTGCGTCCCGTTTGGGGTAGACCGGCATAACCCTCTAGTTGGATGTCGTCTTGGTGAAATTGAATGGGGCGAAGTTGATGCAGGAAGGCGGGTTGGTAGAGGGCGCTGATCCGGTCGGCGAGGGTGCCCGCGGCGTGAAGCTGATAGAGGGCACGTCCGTCGGCGGTGAGGGTGATGCCGACGGTGGGGTGGGCGAGTGCATGAACGAGAATGGTTTGGCGAATGTGGCTGAGTTCAGTCTGTTCGGCACGGAGAAATTTACGGCGGGCGGGGACGTTATAAAAGAGGTCGCTGATTTCGATCTGCGTTCCGATGGGGCAGCCGGTTTCTTCGCAGCGGATTATTTTGCCGCCTTCGATGTGGATCAGGGTGCCTTCGAGTTGATCGGCAGGTCGAGTTGTGAGGGTGAAGCGAGAGACGGAGGCGATGGCGGCAAGGGCTTCTCCGCGAAAGCCGAGGGTGGTGATTTGTTCGATGTCGGCTTCGCTCTGAATTTTACTGGTTGCATGGCGTTCGAGGCTGAGGAGCGCTTGATCACGGGTCATGCCGTGCCCGTTATCGGTGAGGGTTAAACGCCGAGCTCCCCCGCGTTCAACGGTCACTTCAATCCGATCGCTTTGAGCGTCGATGGCGTTCTCGAATAGCTCCTTCACAACGGAAGCGGGGCGTTCCACGACTTCGCCGGCTGCGATCTTGTTAATCACCTGATCTTCGAGAAGCGTTATGGTGGGTAGGTTGTTCATAGGGAATAAGGTAGCGGGGTCGAATGAGTTTGAAAAGCGAAGAAGCAGATGAGGGGGCGTGTAATTCAATGGGTTTCGATGGTTTTCCGGCTTTTCAAGGCGGGGGGAATCGGGAAGGATGTGAGTCCATCAGAAGTTGGGGATTATTATGTTGGATATACGTTTTATTCGAGAAAATCAGGCGGCCGTTGAGACGGGGATGAAGAACCGGGGTGCCGATGTGGATGTGGCGGGCTTGTTAGCCTTGGATGATCAACGGCGGCGCGTGGTGACGCAAGTGGAGGGGTTGAAGGCGGAGAAGAATGCACGCTCCAAACAGATTGGCGAGGTCATGAAAACCGGTGGAGATGCCGATGCGGTGAAGGCGCAGGTGCGAGAGATGGGCGATTCTATCGCGACGCTTGATGAACAGGTGCGGACTCTGGAGACATCGATTCGTGAACAGCTTTTGTATATCCCTAACGTGCCTTCGGAGCAGACGCCGGTGGGATCGAGCGAGGAGGATAATCCGGTGGTGCGGAGTTGGGGCGAACCGAAATTAGCTGATTTTGAGCTGCAACCGCATTGGGATTTGGGGCAGCAGCTTGGGTTGTTTGATTTGGAGCGCGGAGCCAAATTGTCGGGTTCGGGGTTTCCGCTGTTTACTGGTGCGGGTGCGCGATTGGAGCGGGCGTTGATTCAATTCATGCTCGACCTGCATACCGAGCAGCATGGATATGCGGAAGTGGCGCCGCCGTTTTTCTGCAATGAAGCAACCATGACGGGAACCGGGCAGTTGCCAAAGTTTGCAGAGGATATGTATGCGATGCCAGTAGATGGGCTGTATGCCATTCCCACCGCTGAAGTGCCGGTAACGAATATGTATGCGAATGAGATTTTAGATCAAGCGTTGCCGATTCTGCATACGGCCTATACGCCATGTTTCCGTCGCGAAGCAGGCGCGGCCGGTAAAGATACACGCGGGCTGCAGCGGTTGCATCAGTTTGATAAAGTGGAGATGGTGAAGTTTACCCGCCCAGAAGATTCGGCAGCAGAGCATGAGAAATTGACGGCCAATGCGGAGGCCGTTTTGCAGGCGTTGAATTTGCCGTATCGGGTGATTGAGTTGTGCACAGGTGATATGGGGTTTAGTGCATCGAGGTGTTATGACATTGAACTATGGGCGCCAGCACAGGAGAAGTGGCTGGAAGTCTCTTCATGTTCAAACTTTGGCGACTATCAAGCGCGTCGAGCAAACATTCGGTATCGCAACGAAGAGGGTAAAGTGGCGTTTGTGCATACGTTAAATGGTTCTGGAGTGGCATTACCGCGCTTGGTGATTGCGCTTCTCGAGAACGGACAGCAGGCAGACGGTTCGATAGTGCTGCCGGATGCGCTCGCCTCCTACATGCGGGGCAACACCGTATTGACGCGCTGAGATGAGGTGGGTGTTATAGGGGGTCGAGGACCCAGCGTTTGTTATACCAGAAGTATTGTTCGGGGTTGGCTTTGATGGCGGTTGAGAATTGAGCCATGAGTTCTTCCATCATGCGTTGTTGATCGGCCTCTTTTTCGGCTGTGGGATCGGGCGTAATGGGGTGGAGCTGGATGAAGGTGTGTTGGCTCCATCCGATTCGATGGGTTATGACGGGTAGAATGGGGCAGTCGCATTGCCGGGCAAAGAGGGCGGCGCCGGCACCGAGGTTGGCGGTTCCATTGAGAAAGGGGATTTGGCGCGCCGGGCGTGGGCTCCTCACATCGGGGAGAAGCGCAAATAATTGCCGCTGTTTAAGGCGGCGAATGATTTCTTTGAGTATGTGATTGTCGTTGAGGAGAATCTCCATATTAAAGCTGTTGCGGGCGCGGTTGAGATAGGCGTCGGTGAGGGGATTTTTCTGTCGGCGGGCGATTGAGAAAATAGGGATTTGATGTAGATCTGTTATGATGCCGGCAAGATCCCAGTTTCCCATATGGATCGTGGCTGCAATGGCGCCGCTGGGGCTCTCTTTGAGCTGTTTTTTTAAGGTGCTGATGAGGGGGGTGACGCTGTTGTCAAAGGGAAGGTTTTCGCGGGTGAGCGTTTTAAAGCGGATGGCTTCTACGGCGTTGAAGCAGAGGTTGCGCCATGAGATCCATGCGATTTTATTTATCTGAGCGGGGGTGAGGTTTTTATCTAGGACGTGCCGGATTCGTCTTCGAGCTTCCGTGCGACGAAAGCGAACGAGATGGTGGCCTATGAGCGCAATGAGCCAGCCGAGCAGAAGGGCGATGCGAAGCGGGAGCAGGCGGACGGTTGTGCCAAAGAGCAGCAGGAGGGCATATTCGGCGTGGTGCTTGAGTGAGTGCTTCATGCGGGAGCTCCGGGGCGGCGGCGTGGGCGTGGCGGACGTAACAGGGGTCGTGCTTGTGCGGCATAATAGACCTGCCCTTCTCCTACGAGGCGCTCTAGTGCGTGAATGAGTTCGGGGGTGGGATCGATGTGGTAGACGGATTCGGTATCGAGGAAGATTTTTTTGCCGTCATCGCAGAGGATGCAGAAATGGAGGGGGGTGGGGCCGTGGTGTTCGGCTATGACTGTTTTGATGCGTTCGAGTTGTTCGCGGGGAGCTTGGTGTTCGTGTAGGTGAATGCAGAGGCGCTCTCCATAGAGGCGGGGTGCGCGGAAAAGAGGGTGGAGTTCAAGGATTTGAAGTTTCCGTTCGCCGCCCTCTTCGTCGAGCATGCCGGCGCCGATCATGACGAGTTGATCTTCTTCGACGAGGTGCCCGTATTCGCTAAAGGGTTCGGTGAACATGACGGCTTGGGTGGAGCCTTTGAGGCCTTCGATGCGGAAGGAGGCCATTGGTTTTTGTTCTTTGCGGGTGTAGAGTTTGCGGATGTCGGTGGTCATGCCTCCGAAGCGGGTATGGTCGCCGTGTTTGAGGTCGTCGAGGCCATCAAGGTCGGTGAGTCCGCAGTGTTCGAGAGTCCATTGATGGCGGGCGAGGGGGTGTCCGGAAACGTAGAAGCCGATCAGTTCGCGTTCGGCGGCGAGAAGGTCGGATTCGCTCCAGAGGGGGCAGTCGGGAAGCTCGTCGTCGGAGTTTTCGTTGAGGGTGTTGTCTTCCATGAGGTCAAAGATGGAGCCTTGGCCGGAGCGTTTGTCTTCGGCGATTTCGGTGGCGCGGCTGAGTGCCATATCGATGCCTTCAAAGAGGCGGGCACGATGCATATCGGTGAAGTCGAAGGCGCCGGAGCGTATGAGGCTCTCGACCATTTTACGATTGGGGCTTTTCATGCGGATGCAAAAGTCCATGAGACCGTTGAAGGGGCCGTTGGCATCGCGTTCTTCTATAATTTCTTCGACGAGGCCTTCGCCGACGCCTTTGATGGCGACGAGGCCGAAGCGAATGACGCCTTCGCTGACGGCATTAAAGCGTCCAATGGATTCATTGACGGAGGGGGCAAGGACTTGAATATCGATTTCGGCGGTTTCGGCAATAAAGTTGGCAATTTTGTCGCTATTGGTCATTTCGCCCGAGAGGAGGGCGGCCATAAATTCGCCGGGGTAGTGTGCTTTGAGCCAAGCGGTTTGATAGGTGATGAGGCCGTAGGCGGTGGAGTGGGATTTGTTGAATCCGTATTGGGCAAATTTTTCGATGTTGTCGAAGATGGTGCCGGCGAGTTTGGCATCGATTTGATGGGTTTCTTTGCAGCCGGCTATGAATTTTTCGCGTTGGGCGGCCATGACTTCGGCTTTCTTTTTCCCCATGGCGCGGCGGAGGATGTCTCCTTGCCCGAGTGTGAAGCCGGCGAGTTGTTGGGCGGCTTGTTGAATCTGTTCTTGATAGACGATGATGCCGTAGGTTTCTTGTAGGATGGATTCGAGGAGGGGGTGGTCGTATTCAACGTCTTCGGTGCCGTGTTTGCGGCGGGTAAAGCTTTCGATGAACTGCATGGGGCCGGGTCGGTAGAGTGCTAGGATGGCGATGACGTCTTGGATGGAGTCGGGGGCGACTTGGCGGAGGGTGTCGCGCATGCCGCCGGATTCAAGTTGGAAGACGCCCACGGTGTCGCCGCGAGCGAGTAATTCGTAGACTTTGGCATCATCGAGGGGGAGTTTTTCGGGGTCGAGGTCGATGCCGTGATTTCGTTTGATGAGGGCGCAGGCTTCGTAGATGACGGTTAAGTTTTTGAGGCCGAGGAAGTCCATTTTGAGTAGACCGATGGCTTCGGTGGGGTCTTTTTCGAATTGAACGAGGGTTAAATTTTCTTTGGGTTCGCGGGTGAGTGGAATGATGTCGATGAGGGGCTTTTCACCGATGACCACGCCGGCGGCGTGCATGCCGGTATGGCGGGGAAGTCCTTCGAGGAGGCGGGCATATTTCATGATGCGTCGGGCGTCGGCTTCGCCGTCGGTGGCGGCTTTAAATTCGGGGCTTTCGCTGAGGGCTTTTTCGAGGGTCATGCCGGGGGTTTCGGGAATCATTTTGGCGAGGCGGTCGCAATAGGGAAGTTCGATTTCTAGCACGCGTCCGAGGTCGCGCATGAGGGTTTTGGCGCCGAGGGTTCCGAAGGTGATGATTTGGGCGACACAGTCTTCACCATATTTTTCGCGGACATAGCGAATGACGTCTTGGCGGCGGGTGGGGCAGAAGTCGATATCGAAATCGGGGGGTGAGACGCGGTCGGGATTGAGGAAGCGTTCGAAGATGAGGCTGTAGGCGAGGGGGTCGACGGTGGTGATTTTGAGGGAGTAGGCGAGCAGAGAGCCGGCTCCTGATCCGCGACCGGGACCGACGGGGATGCCGGCGTTTCGGGCGTATTGGATGAAGTCGGCGACGACGAGGAAGTAGTTGATATAGTTGGTTTTTTCGATGACGCCGACTTCGTAGTAAAAGCGTTCGTTGATTTCTTGTTCGCGTTCGTTTTTGGGCGTATCGATGTCGTCGATGTCGTAGAGGTCTTTTAGGCCTTGTTTGCCGAGGTGAATAAGATAGTCAATTCCGCGGACAAAGGGGTCGGGGAGTGGGAATTGAGGGAAGTGGAGGTCTTCGGCTTTATCGGGGAAGAAGAATTCGACGTTGCAGCGTTTGGCGATTTCGATGGTGTTGGCGATGGCGTCGGGTTGTTTGGCGAAGAGGGCTTCCATTTCGGCGGAGCTTTTGAGGTAGAATTGATCGCCGGGATAGCGGTAGCGGTTCGGGTCGGCAACAAGGGTGCCGCGTTGGAGGCAGGTGAGCACGTCGTGTGCTTCGGCATGCTCTTGCTTGACGTAGTGCACGTCGTTGGTTGCTACGAGGGGAAGTCCGGTTTTTTGGGCGAGGGCGATGAGGTTTCGATTGGCGGTTTTTTCGTCGGCTTCTCCGTGATCCATGAGTTCGAGGAAAAAGTTGTTGGGGCCGAGGATGTCGGCATATTCAAGGGCAAGTTTTTCGGCGCGTTCGAGGTCTTCATCGCGGCAGGCTTCGTTGACTTCGCCGCGGAGGTTGCCGGAGAGTCCGATGAGGCCTTCGGCGTATTCGCGTAGCATTTCTTTATCGATACGGGGTTTGTAATACATGCCCCGGAGGTGGGCATGGGAGACGAGTTTTACGAGGTTGTTGTATCCGGTTTGATTTTCGGCAAGAAGCACGAGACTCATGTTGTCTCGTTGCGTTTTACGTTCGGCGATGCCGTTGCGGGCCACATAGACATCGCAGCCGATGATGGGCTTGATGCCGGCGGATTCGGCGGCGCGATAGAATTCGACGGCGCCGTATAAGACGGCATGGTCGGTCATGGCGAGATAGTTCATTCCCATATCGCGAGCGGTGGCGAGGGCGTCTTTGATTTTGAGGGTACTGTCCAGTAGGCTGTAGCAGGTGTGGAGGTGAAGATGGCAGAAGGGGGCGGCTGGCATGATGCGTTGTGGGGTTAAAAAGGAGCGGGCTGCTTGCGGGCTGCTTGTTTTGCCCGGGTTGGATTGTTTGGTAAGAGCTGCTCGCTTGGTCTCATATTTTGTATGGTACGGATTTGTGCGAAAACGAAAAGATTAAATCAGCGGATGGGGTTGTTATTTTGTGTTTTTAGGGGGGTGCTTGAAATAAAAAGCGGAAATATTTCCTTAACAAACACAATATTTTGTGGTGGTGTCCCAAAATACACACAAAATGTGTGTATTTGAACATAAGTATATAACTAAAGAGGAGAGAAACATGTCAGACCTAATTAGTAATGGAGTTGCTACGATTGGTGGCTTGATTAAATCATTAACTGAACTGTTATTAGCGGTTGTTTCGCTATCGATCGTGTCGGAAGTTGCTTTTGGCAGCACGATCTTTGGAACAAGCGTGGTAGATAACCTCACGGGCATAATTGGTTCGATTGGAGGGCAGAATGGATTGGTAGGATTGATTGCGCTCTTGATCCTAGTGGGCATTCTTCGCAAGTAATATAGTTATTGAAGTGTTCTAAAAAGCCCGCCAACAGGCG
>MDTB01213750.1_pt1 | contig 13183 bp, 11 predicted proteins | sample 811161 | NCBI WGS metagenome assembly MDTB01 (sample SAMN05326650, study PRJNA326480) | marine metagenome | isolation source: seawater | place: Mediterranean Sea | collected 2009 | reverse complement strand
ATTTTTATTTTATAACTATACTATATTCATTTGCGAAGCAAAATAGTAATAAAATGTATCACCTTACATACATTTGCTTCGCAAATGCGTACAATCAATCTATTGCTTCGCAATTTTTATTTTTTTATCAACATTTTCTTTTTTAATTAAATTATCTTTTTTTTCTGGCTTTCTTTTTTGAAAATCATACAAAGGGAATACTTTGAAAGGAAATACTTTTTTTAATGGATTGTATTTTATAATTTTATTCATTTATAATATGTAAACTAATATATTTTTAAATTCTTTATCTAATTAATGATTCTTGACATTTTCCGCAATAATTTCTATCAGAATGAACTGCTAATATTGATTGACATTTCATACATTTTGGGTTATTTATAGAATCAATAAATCTATCTATACTTACAGATTTATTTACATGTTTTTCTTTTTTTAAAGTATTAAATACTTTTTTTTTACGCTTTTTAGCCATTGTAATAATAGTTAGAAAAATTCCATTGGTTCTCTAAAAAGTATTTATCGTTGAATTCATATAAATTTTCAATTGGATTTTCTCTACATTTCCATAACCACGATAAAAAAATCTGATGTCTAATTAATATTATATTTTTTGATAAAAAGATTACATCATGATTCAAATTTTGTATTAATTCGTTTTTCATAATATCAGTTATTTTTTTTTCTGAATTTCTAATATCAAAACTTCCTGTAAATATTAATACTCTATTTTGTTTTTCTCTTATTAATCTATATAGATATGATTCAATTTGATTTTCATTTTTAAAATCTTGATAAATTAAACCAAATTTATACATCAAATTTTTTATAGATTGGTTATCAACTTTGAAAAAAAATAATTTGTCACAAACAATCTTTAATAAATCAATTGAGTTATACCTTAAATAATCTATTGACTCATAATCTGAATCAATTGAGTAATTGTTTTTTATCCCAAAATTTCTAAAATGATCTAATATTTCATTCTTATTAACTAGAATTTCATTTTCAAAATATTTATTTTTATAATATAATAAATTCATTTAATATGTTATAGAATGTTTTTGAATAGTCTCAGAAACCTAATAATTTAACAAAAGTTATGGTCTATATTCATTTGCTAAGCAAAATAGTAATAAATACATTCTGCTTCAAAATCTATGAAGTAAACTGTTGTAAACAAAGTTTTAAAGAAAATAATTAAAAAAAACTTTGTTTAGTATTATTATAGAAAATGTATTTGAATTATGTAAATAATAACAAAAGTTTGTCAGATTGTTTTATGCATTTTTTTACATTACTTGATATTTTTACTGATTTCAGAAATTGTATAAAAATATATTATGTTGATTCTTATTTATTTACTTTAATGTCAGTATCAATAATATCTCCTTATTTGGTTTATTGGTCAAGTCATTATCATTTTGAACATATTATTGAATCATTGTCAAAAATAATTAGTAATAATAAAAACTATAATTCAATTATAGGTTTTTTAACTAATGGTTTGTTTTTCTATTTTTTGATTTTATTATCAACACCAATAATTGGAATATTTTGTACCATGATTGAAATATTAGTTTATTATTTAATTATATTCTTTACACCAATTGTTGAATTAATTGAATATTTATTAAATAAAAAATTTAAATCTGGAATCTTTATTGAAAATTTTACATCAATATTCAAAATAGAATCAGAAGATGCTAATAGATATTTCATAATATTAGAACTATTCTATGAATCAATACCACAAATTGTTATTCAAAGTTATATTTTTTTTAATTTAAATTTATTAATTGGCGATAATCTAGCTCAATATTCATTAACTAGATTTGATTTATATTTGAGTATTAGTTGTGCTTTATTAAATGTTATTATTAATATTATTACTTTGTGTAGATCTGCTGATAAATTCGGTCTATCAATATTTACGTATTTCCCTTATTTTATGGGATCAAAAATATCAAAAGTCTACAAAGAAGCTATTCCTGTAAAAAATTGGATTGTATCAAAATATAAAACCTGTATGTTGGGTAGAATTAATGATTTCTATATTTCAGAAATGTTAAGTGAATCTATTATTTTGTTACAAAATTATCATGATATTATTCAAGATGATTCACAAAGTAGGAAAATATTTATTCCTATCCATGTTGAAGATACTGAAAGCTATAAATTATGCGAAAACAACTTGAATTTAAATGAAATATCTCTATTCGGACAGATATTAAGAAAATTGTGCAAAAATAAAAAAATATTTATTGATTTTTCAGTAGAATCAGTTACAATTGAAAATTTTAAAGATGAGCTTGTTGAATTCACTTCTTCTCCATCTATTTTTTGGATCCAATCATATAAATTATCACAACCACAGATATACAATTCAAATATTTTTGAGTATTTGGATTATTTTAAAAACTTAATTCTTGGAAGAAATGTTGAATTCAGAAATGAAAATTTATTAAATTTTAGTTCATTAGAAGAATCTAATTGTGAATCATTTGATACTTTTGATAATTTAATAATTTTTATTATTCCAATGTTTGATATTTACAATTGCTTTTTCAAACCTTCTAATATGATTTCATACATTCTATGTATGAGCTTATTTAGTCATGACCATGATTTAATTAAGCTTAGGAAAATTATTTACAACCTTTGGAATAGTATTCATAATCTAGAGGATGATGAACAAAAAGTATTTTTATTAAATGAAAAGGTAATTTCAGAAGTATTTAGATACATTACTATAGTATCTAAGAATAATGTAGTTGATGTATCTTTAAAAAAAATAAATTTCATTGATGATGATTTAAATAATGACGAAGAAATAAATCAAATGTTAAAAAAAATAAGTTCTCTTTTTGTAAACTTAAATATGAACCATCTTCCAAACAATATCTCTCAAGCTATTTCTAATATTGATATAAAAAAAATAAAAAAGAAAAAACCAATACAATTATGTCATATTAGTTTACATTACAAAGATTCACATGTTTTTACAAATTGTATTTTCAAAATACATGTTGAACATTATAATAGTCTTTATTTTAGACTTTTTCTTTACAGAAATAACAGTAAACATTACTTGAATATTGCTAAGAATAACGTAAACGAAGAATACCTTAATATGAATCTTAAAACAGAAAACTTGTGGTATTTTATCAAAGAGAATAGTTCTGATAGAACATGTAATTTTACAAGAACTAATAGTAATAAAATTGTTGCCATTAACTTTTCATATGAATATGACGGATTTTTAATTATATCCAATGATAACAAATATATTTTATCAATAATGAAAGCAACTGATGTTTTTAATAATTATGAAGATTGGGAGAGACATAAATCTACAGATAAATATATTAATTCCCAAATTATAACATCTATTAATGAAAATGTTGAATATATTCTTTGTATCAAAAATAGAGATTTAGACAAAATTGAATATATCTATATTCAAAACGACTCAGCAGATATGTCAGATAATAAATCATATTAAAAGAATCAACATTGTTTATTCTATAGAATTAATTATATGAATGATTATTTGACATATTTTAAAATTAATTGGAAAAAATATATACATATATTTGATATTTATGATTATGTGCAAATTATATGTTTGATTCCTCCAAATGAAGCCCATAATTGTTTTTATCTTGGAAATATTCCATCGGAGCTAAAAATATACGATATAACAAATAATAAAATAAATAAATTACAAAATTTTGGGCCATATATTGTTAGAAAAAAACATGTTTTAAATTATGATGAAAATGAAGAATACCATATTGAAAATGCAATAATTCGTTTTCATCAAAATAACAAATACTTTAGATGGATAGGAATATCAGTTGAATCAAGATTCTTACCAAATATTTTTACTTATTTATTGAAACCATCTTATAATATTGCTTATCTAATTCCATATCGAAATAGGGAAGATAATTTAAAAAAGACAATTGATGGATTAAAAAAATATATCAAATCTAAAAATTTAGATGCCGATATTATTGTAGTACAACAAAATAAATTTGGAAATTGGAATAAAGGTTGTACATGTAATATTGGTTTTAATATTTTAAAAGATCATTATGATTATTTTGTTTTTAATGATGCAGATACATATTCTGAAGAAAGTATCCCTTTTATAATTCCTAAAGATAATGAGATTCTGCATATTTATGGATATGATTATTGCTTAGGTGGTATATTTTCTTGTCATAAAGATACTTTTGAAAAAATAAATGGATTCAATAATAACTTTTTTAATTGGGGTCGTGAAGATAGAGATTTAGAAAATAGATGTAAAGAGAATAATATCAAAATAAATAGAGATCATATTATCAACTTAAAAAAAGAAGGTATTCAACAATTAAATCATGATAATGATTTTAATTATTGGAACTTTAGTAAAAATAACAAAAACTTTAATTCAGCACGTCAATTATATTATTTAAATCAAATAGTACATTACGATAATAAAAAGAATGGAATAAGTAGTTTAGTAAAAGATAATTTTGAATTATTAGATAATAGAAAGGTGGTTATAATCATAAATTTAAAATCATGGACCAATGGTGAAATAAAAGTTAAATTGGATAATAATTTAATTGATATAGTTACTTTTCCTGAAGAAGATACTGGAATATTAAGAATAAAATATGACAAAAATAAAATAGAATTACCAATTAATCCTAATGAAAAATATCCAAAAATTTTAATTGAAATGTATGATGAAAAAGGTAAAATCATTTTTAATTTAAAATATAGCTACTTTTTTGATAAAAAATTTGATTTAATATCAGAAAGTATCAATAATATGAATGTAGAATTTAAAAATATGGAAGTTGATTTTTGTAATATATATACACCATTTAATAATGAGACAATAAGTTACAATTATCATTTTACTTATCAAAAAGATTATTATTTGGTAGACATTAAATTCTAGTAATATTATCAGTTAAAGTTTGATTAATTAATTTTTTCCATTCCCTATCCCATTTTTCCCAATTGATTAATTTAAAATATTCTTTATGAGATTTATTAAAATATTTTTCTCTGTTTAACCAAATAAACTTTATTTTACTTGCTATTGTCTTGACATCAAGATCTTTCCATGATAATCCTACAAATGAATCTTTACTTACTTCATTTTCCATTATTCCAACATCTGTCGATACTATCAATAAATTATTTAACATAGCATCTAATACTGAATAAGAACTTCCTTCTACAAGTGATAGACATAGATAGATATCAGAACTAATATACATTTCTTGTTTTATTGAATTATATTCTTCGATAGTTTTATCTTTAAAATCTACTTCTAATGGTTTAAATTTGAATTGAGGCAATTCTTTTTTTAAATCTTCTATTAATTCAGACCCTTTAGATTTTTGACTCCAATTTCCAATAATTACTGGTCTGAAATTAAATTTTTTCTTAAATTTTAGAATATCAAGTTCACTTACATGAGGTATGTAAACATTTTTGTATAACTTGTATTGTTTTCCATAAATTCTGTAAAACTCATTTTTACAAAATTTTGTAGGTGATATAAAAATAGTATTATTAGGTTTTCTTAAATGAAACATCAAATCTTGACCATAAACACAAAGGTTTTTCCAATTATTGTCCCAATCAGGTTCCCTTTCCAAATGAACTCTTGCTACACCATGATGAACAACTAATAATGGTATGTCTTCAGGAATCTGTGAAGATAAATGATTATCTGTTATAATAATATAATCACTATTCTCTGAATAAAATTTTAAAAGTTCATCAATTTGTTCTGGTCCTTTGAAAAATATTCTATCTGGTATTATTTTTGATAAACAGTAATCAAATCTAGCGACTCCTCCATAACTATCAGGATATTTATTATTACAGTAACTTATCACTTTCATATTACTAAAATAATAAAACAATCTTTATAAAGAATTAAAATCATTCTTCCAGTTTGTTTTTAATTTTGATAATTTTTTAAGATTTAAAGAATAATTTGACTTCTTCTCAGGGATTGGATTTAAAATTTCATCTATCTTCATTAGTTTAACTGGTTTTAATTTAAATTTATAGTCGTAATTAAAATTTTTAATCAAGCTGTTGGTTATATTATATTTGTGGACATGCCATGCATTTACGGAAAAATGAGGATTAACAACAAAATATCCCATTGAGTTGTAATTTTCGGCAATTATATTATCACATTGAATCCATCCTAGATTAATTTCATTATACATTTTTTTTATTGGAGATCTAAATATCCAACTATCTTGAGATGCAGGATGAGGTTTCCAAATATTGTTATTTGAATCTAGGTAATCATCATAATTTTTCCGAGTTAAGGCAACAAAATAATTTTCTTTATAAAAATTCAATTTGTAAACTTCTTGTAGAGAATCATCAAAATAAATATCATTATTAGAGATTATACACAATTGATTTAATTTACAATTATTAGCATATGATACCATTCTATTGAAAGTTATATCTCTTTTATAAGAAGTAATTATTGGTATTATTTCAATTTTAGGATTATTGTATTTTTTAAAATCAATCTTAGATAGTTCATCTGATTCATAAAAAAGAATAATTTTTTTTATATTTTGATTTTCCAAATTTTTTTCCAAACAAAAATGAATTTCCTTGTATCTTAATTCATCAATTATATTATACCAAGGAATTAGTAAATTGAATTTATCGTTGTTTGTAAATGCAAGTTCAATAATATTCCCGAACTTATTTTCTATTAGGTATCTATTATTAAATTCTTCTCCGAATTTGATCATTGAATTTATTTTATCTTCCATCATGTTTTCTAAGTTAAGAATATCTTCTATATCTTTTTCTCTTATTTTGATAATTATATCTGACCAATTAAAATCAATATAAAATGGTAACCAAAGATCATCAGAAACAAGAACAGGAATAGTTTTGTAATTAAAACATTCCCAAAGTCTAATTGAATTAGGTCCTATTCCTAAAGGACAAATACAAAATTTTGATTTCATCATTTTATCCCTGTAAAATTCTTCTCTTTCTAATTTATCTTTTATCTCATTTGTGTTTGTTTCTAAAAATCCAAGTTGATTTCCATATATAGATTTATTAAAATGCCATTCATCAAATGTTTTGATTATAGTATTGTTTGGGTGATTTAAATTTGATATTTTATTTCTAATAATAGTTGGTTTTTCCATATTATATTTAACATTACCTATGAAATTATACAATATATTTTTTTTTGGTATCAATTCATTGGTAGTTATTGAAGGGTAAATTAAAAATGGAAAAACTTTAATATTAAATTGATAATAAATATCATAGAAATCAGATTTAGTGATATGCGGAGAGAAGATAAATTTGATGCCCATTTTTTTAAAATCAGGTATGAATTTTTTAAAATGATAAGATTGAACTGTTGTAATGTATCCTTTATCATTTACTTCTTCAATCAAGTTTAATTTTTTGATAAAATCATAAAGTGAATAAAATTCTTTACAAAATTTAATATTATAATAATCGATTAAAAGAGCCCAAGGATATGCCATGTAGTCTAAAGGTAATTCTACGTTATTTTCAGATAAATATTTAAAAACCTTAAATTCTGTATTAACTTCATTTTCCCATTCTAATTTCAATTTAATATCATTTTTAATATTTTCAAAATCATGGATCCTCATATTATTAATATTATATGATTAAAAACTTATTTCTAATTTAATTTTTTCTAAAATAAATTATATGGAGAAATTTATATATTACAGTATATTTTTCATAATCGTTTTAATGCTGATTGAAAATAAAAAAGAAAAATTCACTAATAATAAAGATATTTGTAGAGGAAAACTTACAGATCATGAATATATAGATCATATGATACCTCATCATCAAGTTGCAATCGATATAAGTATCATGTTAAGAAAAAAGACAAGAGATCCTGTTATGTTAGAAATATTAAGAAAATTAATATGGACACAAAAAACTGAGATAACTATTATGAAGATTATGAGAAGAAAACTACCCCAAAATGTATCTTCAGGTATATCTAAAGAATATACTGCTACTTTAGGTGATTACACTAAACCAAATGAATTAGGTTTGACCAAAACATTTTGTGATCCACATTTTTTTGAACCTGAAAATCATATGAAACACATGAAGCATATGAAGTTAGATGATAAAATGTATATAAAACATATGATTCCACATCACATGGTTGCTGTTGATATGAGTAAAGTTTTACTAAAAAATACTAAAAATGATTTTATGGTTTACCTTGCTTACAGAATAATTAGAAGCCAACAAGCAGAAATTGTGTTGTTATACGATTTGCTTAAAAAAAATGAATATAAGCATTGCACATATTTACTTTAACTTAAAATGAATTAAAAAAAGTTTTTTAATTCTATTTAATAAATCTTATGAATAAATTTCATATTATATCTCCTTGTTTTAATAATCAAGAATATTTGTATAAATGTATCGATTCCGTAGAAAAACAAGATTATCCAAAATATTTAATTAGGATGACAATTATTGATGATTTTTCAGAGCCCCAACTAAATATAAAGGAAGTTTCATTTAATCTAAAAATAATAAAGAACGAAGAGAGATTTGGCCCGGCATATAGTAGATTTATAGCAATCAAGGATACTCATGATAGTGAAATAATTATATTTTTAGATGGAGATGACTGGTTAACTGATGATAAATGTATTAAACTCGTTGACAATATTTATAGAGAAAATTACATTCATTGGGCTATATCTAATCATAAATACTATAAAAATAATGGAGTAAAAATTATACCAACTTTTGTTACTTTACCATTATTAGTTGACAAACCAAAAATTTGTCACCTAAGGAGTGGGTATGGTTATGTTTGGAACAAGATGAATATAGATTGGATAAAACTTGATGGTAAATTTATAAAATGGATGACTGATTGGAATGAAAATTTACACGCACTTAAAAATATTGGTCAACCATATAAGATTGAATCAAGTTTGTGTATTTATAATCAAGATAGCCAAAAAACTAGAAAAGAAAATAAGAATTTTGATGAAATGATATTTTTTTTTAAAAATAAATTTAAGTAGTTTTAAAATCTAAATTATTATAAATGTATTCAAAAGAAATAGATCTTAATACTTACATAAATTGTTTATGGAACTACTTTCAATCATATAATAAATCTATTAAAACAAATTTAAGTAATCAAGAAGCTAAATGGTTAAAGATTTTAGAAAGATCAAAATTAAAATTAGATGAAGCTAATATAAGCAAATTATTAAGAGATCCTAATAACATATTTAAAATTGTTAAATTTTACGATTTAGAAATTAATCAAATTCAAATTTTAAAACTTAGGTATTTTATAGTTTTATATTGGTTAAACTATTTAGTAATAAGTGTGAATAAAACAAAGAAAACTAACTTGTTTTCATTTAATAATAGTTTATTAACAAATTGGTCGGATACGATGGATGAGTTAATTTCAACCTTTGAATCAAGAAGTGAGATTATGATTTCAGAGAGAGATAAGATCTATGAAAATCTTAAGGAGCTTGAAAAAATCAGATTGAAGTGTCCCAAGTTAGACACAATTCATCAAACAAGATTAGAATCACAATTAAAAGCTTTAAGATATATATTAAATATTGATGTAATAGATGATCTTAGAAATTTAAGTTCAAAAGTCAAGGATTTAAACTCTGACAAATTTGACATATTAAATAACATATTAGAAGGTGCTGATCTTTTTGAGAAAAATATGAAAGAATTTCTTGAGTTATATGAGCATATAAGTAACGAGTTATTATTGAGACATTATGACACTGAAGTAAAAATTTTTAAAATTCATAGGGAGCATTTTAATACTTTGGTAAGGTCAAATTTAAATTATCAATTAGAGCTTGAAAAATACAAAGATATAATTTACAATACAAATAGTTTAACCTGGAGAATATTAGATGATATTAAAGTAATAGAACTTGATATTAATCTTAAGAATACAAAAATGAGTAAATTTTTAATATCTAAATCTGACAAGTTATGTCATTTAATTTATAAAATTATTTTACAATACAATAGTACAATATTTGATAAATATTCCATGGATGATTATATTAATTTACAGAAAGATATTCTATTGGCAAAAGACAATTTGAGAAAACTAAAAGATGAGAATTATAATATTATAAATGATTTGGAGAAACAATTTAGTTATTCTGATTTGAAAGATTTAGATTTGGAATTTTACTATCAATTTCTGATTAATATTAATTCTTTAATTCATTCAATGACAAAATCAAAAGAATTGTATATTGATTCAAAAAAATATATGGTTAATAATGTACAAAGTAGTGAAATTGACGATAGAAGGAATTTCAATTCCATGGTAAAAAATTTAAGTGCAAGTTTTGTTAGTAAGCAGGAATTTGACGATAAGTTAAGTAGAATTGAAAGAAGAATGATAAAAGTAGAGGATAATAAATCAAATTATATAATGGGGACAATGGTTATATCTTTAATCAGTCTTTATATTTGGAAAAGAATTGTTAATTTTAAGCAAACTCATTAATTCCAAACTTTTTAAAAAAAAAGTTTGTAATTATATTATAAATGAAAAAAATAACTATTGGAATTGATTTTGGGACAACTAATACTGTTATTAGTTATTACAAAAAGTCTCCAATTATTTTTAAAGAATCAATTAATGATTGCATACCAACTAAAATTTATTTTGGAGATAAAATTTATTGTGGTAATAATATTCCAATAAATGTAGATGAAAAGGATAAAAATTTATTATCTAATTTTAAGACTAAAATAGGAACCGATTTTGATTTTACATATAATAATAAATTAATCAAAGAATCAGAAGTTCTTGGAATTTTCTTTAATCATCTTAAAAAAAAATTAGAAAAATCCTTTCCAAATACTGTTTTTAATACAGTTCTAACTGTTCCTTCTAATTTTAATGATAATCAAAGAACTATATTAATTAATATAGCTAATTCAATAGGATTTAATATATTAAGAATAATAAATGAACCTACTGCAGCTGCATTTGCTTATGGATTAAGTGATTCTCATCAAGATGAAGAAAATATAATGGTTTTTGATATTGGAGGGGGAACTACGGATATTTCAGTTTTAGAAATTGATGATAATTTTTTTGAGACAAAAGATTCTGTTGGTATTAATGATTTAGGAGGAAATGATTTCACAAACGTTATTTACAATGATTGTATACAAACTTTAAAAGAGTCTATAAATCAGGATATTTTAATAAGTCAAAATAAATTAATTCAATTATGGTATAATTGCAATAGAGCAAAAGAAAAATTATCATGGGTTGATTCTTGCCAAATTAAAATAAATAATTTTTACATGGATAATGATCTAGTTTATAATTTGGATAAGGTTAAATTCAAGACATTGTCAAAAGGTATTCTAGATAGAATTTCAAGAAAGATTAGCACTATTAAGAAAAAATATACAATAGATAAATTAATTTTAGTTGGTGGTTCTTCAAAATTAAGCATAATTCAAGAATTGTTAACTGAAGAGATTAATATAAAGCCTATGGTTCATGGTCAATTACAACAAGTGGTATCATTAGGAGCATGTTATTATGGTGCTTTAATCCAAGGTGAATTATCAAATGATGAAATAATTTTGGTAGATAATTTGCCTTTGTCTCTTGGAATCGAAACTGCTGAAGGATCATTTTCGATAATAATACCAAAAAACACTCCATTACCTGCAACAAGAAGTCAAAAATACACAATAGATACTCCAGGAGAAAAAGATGTAGTGGTCAAGGTTTATCAAGGGGAAAGAACAATTGCTCAAAAAAACTATTTAATAGGTGAATTTGAATTTAATAGCATTTCAAAAGTAGGTATGCCAATTATTAACATAACATTCAAAGTTGATATAAATGGTCTAATAAATGTCACGATTGTTGATAAACATTCAGGATCAAATAAAGATATATTAATCAAAAATGTTAATGAAGATTTAAATGGTAATCTTGACGAAATTCTAAAACTTGCTTCTGATTTAAAAGATGAAGATAGTAATGAATTAGTTAAAAATCAACTATATTACAAATTAGATATAAGAATAACTCAGATATTAAATACAATTACTAATAATAATTTAATAAAAAAGGAGATTAAGGATGAAACGGTAGAAATGTTACTAAATGAACTTGATAATCTAAGAGATAAAACAATTCAAGAATTAATTAAATTAGATAAAAAAATAGATGATGATTATTTCACTATGATACAAAATCCATCCGATGAATTAGATGAAGAAATTCCAGAAAATAATCAATTAAATATCGAAGATATAATCAATCAAGAAAAAATATCTTATATAAAATCCAAAATAGATTTCTATTTTACAAAGAATATTAATGATTTTCAAAAAGAGTGTTTAGAAAAATTAAACAAATTTATTGATTCAGATAATATAAATTCAGTTGATTTAGATGATAAGATAGAATATATCAAAGAACTTTTCAAAGAAAATGACAGAGATGAGTTATTACAGTTGTGTATCTTTCTTAAGGAAGAGATAACTAATTATAATTTAGGAATTAGTGACGAACAATATAAAATTCTATCAGAGATTGTATCAAAATATTTGAATATGCTACAAGATGAGAAAGATATAAATTATAAAGAAGAAATAGAAAATTTAAATAAAATATGTGAACAAATTATTAGTAAGAATTAAATAAAAACAAATTTACTATATTAAGTTTGTTTTTAATTAAAAAGTTTCTTTTTAATTGGCTTGAAGAAGATCGCTTTTCTTTACTTTAGTAAGTTTGTTTTTGAATTTTTTAATGATTTCTCTGTCTTCACCATTGTTGTTAGAGATTGTGTATTTTACTGGTTCATCAAGTTTGAGTCTAGCACCGTTGTAAGTATAAGTGGATCTTTTGCTACCTCTAGTAGATTCTCTGATGCTAAATTGAATATCTTGTTTAGGTTTCTTGGTTTCTCTGTAATATTTAGATAAAGCTTTGTTAGCTGCTTGATAAGGTGTTAATCCTGTGAATCTTCCTACAAAAGTTTCAGTACCAGGTAGTTGCACTTTGAAAGAGCGTACAGATTTACTATCATCATCTTCTGTGCTTTTAACT
>MDTB01199106.1_pt1 | contig 13183 bp, 10 predicted proteins | sample 811161 | NCBI WGS metagenome assembly MDTB01 (sample SAMN05326650, study PRJNA326480) | marine metagenome | isolation source: seawater | place: Mediterranean Sea | collected 2009 | reverse complement strand
TTCTTGAAGCATGTTGTAAAAGAGAAAATCTGAATGATGAAGCAATCATTCACGGAACTAGAAAGTTAGAGATTCTTATGAAACTTGGAGACCTTGAAGGACAAATGGAGGCGATGAGTGACCTTGCACACACACAAGCAACGATAGGCTCCTTTGATGCTGCTCAAGATCTATACGAACAATCTCTAAAAATTTCGAACGAACTTGAAGATGTATCGGGACAATTGGTTGCAAGATGGGGTTTGGCAGATATAGCAGAGATTAGTGAGGATTATCAAACAGCAATGCTACTACTTTCCGATTGTCTTCATTCATTTATTGCACTAGGCATTACTGCACCTCCACAAATTCGTGATAGAATCGAGGCATTGGCTAATCTTGAACAGCCGCCGGAAAATAAGGAATAAAATTATTTCAGTCCACAAAGTTATGATGTGAAAGCAACTGGCAGGAATGGTGATAGAGTATGGAACACGACATTTTCTTCTCCATAAGTCAGACACCAGACTCAAATGGTAAGATTCCAAGTGAATCCCAAATGTTTTCAAATTATTTTGAACAACTTCAGCATGCTGATAAACTTGGATTTGGAACCGGGTGGATTGCACAAGCTCACCTATCTACTGAAACTCAAAAATCCAATAGTAAGCCAGTAGTGCCACACTGGCAAGGAGAAGTTGGTCTTTGTACAGATTTTCCACAATTAGCAATGGAAAGTTTTCGTAAGACAACCAATATCAATATCGGTTCTGCTGTAATTAGTATTTTAGCAAGCGGGGGTCCGATTGCTCAGGCGGAAAGAATAGCCAATACTGTTCAATTCCTTTCAATGATCGATGACAAGAGGAAACTGAATATTGGATTTAGTGCCGGTCGATTTGAGTTCATGGCCAGACCTTATGGAATAACTCCTAGAAATCTCTACGAAGAAATGGCCTGGCCAGCATTACGAGGACAAATTTTCATGGAAGCGAGTGAGATTTTCCTTAGACTCTTACGAGGAGATACTATCAATAGCGATGATATTCGTAAAACAATTCTTACTCGTGACAACTTCCGCTCGGATGAAGATTGGTTGAAAGTACAAGTTGCATACTTTGCAGAAACAAAATCAGAGAAAGTACCTGAAAGTATCACTATCCCAAATCGGTATAATTTCGAAGATATATCGATAGTACCTAAAGAATGGAATCGTGAACAATTGGAATTAGTCGCTGGGACACATGACCCTCGGGCACAGGAATTTGTCAATCAATTCTTGCCAGTCAAAGTGTTTAACCTATCGATAACTTCACCCGAAGTGATTGATGATACCCATCAAAGGATGTCTCAGTACTTCCATGAAAGTGGTGGAGAGTGGCAACGTAGAGATATGCCAAGAACAAGTTTCGTATTCATTAATGATGAAGAAGAATTGACTTCTTCACAACAAAGTGAAGCAGCAAAAGTAGAAGCATCAAGTGCTTTAGAGGCATATTGGAATGCTTTGGAAGGCACAATTGACCCAGGTAAAGTTGCTCGTGCAACAAATAATGCATTGATTGGAAATGTTGAGGAAGTAGCAAATCAAATGGTAGAGCGATTCCATCCCGAAGACAGAATCATGGCTTGGTTTGATTTCTTCAATCATGATTCTCAAAGAGTTTGTCGAAATATGGCTGCTTACATGAATAAAGTCGTACCATTGGTAGAAAAAATATTGGAGGGGAAATAATGTCAGAGGACCGGATTCCTTCAGCAGTTGTCGATGGTAAACCCGGAAGTTCGATGTATCCAAATTCCTCTTTAGGTGAAAATATCGAAGGTATTCCAACTGGTCGTGAAGTGGCTTGGGAACCATTGGTTGATTATCGTAGAAATGGAGTTTCAGAAACCACTATTCATGGTGCTGTAGCTTGGTCACACGGCGATGAAGTGATTCATTCCTTTGGTGGAAATGTATTATGTTATGGCCGTTCAATGATGAAACCATTTATGCTCAAAGCTTTCACTAAGGAATTAGAAGATACCTCTTGGGAACAAAAAGCAATTTCTGTTGCTTCCCATAATGGTGACACTGAACACGTGGCTGCTGCACAATCACTACTTTCTGAACCAGAATGGCCTTTGATGCTTACTCCCTTGGATGTACCTTTGATTCAATTTGGGCGTCAGGTTAGAAGACCAAGAAGATGGTTTCACACCTGCTCGGGAGAACATGCTGCAATCCTACATGGCTGCCGTAAGAAAGGCTGGAATAGGGCAGGATATACTCTCCCAACTCATGAAGTGTTCAAAGCATATATGCGACAAATAAGAACATATTTGGGAGAGGATTGGACGCCGTTGAGAATCGCAAAAGATGGTTGTGGGCTTCCTACTGTATCCAATACAGTAGCAGAACTCGCGCAAATATATGCTGGTCTTGTTCGTGACAAAGATGATGATTGGATTTGGGAATCGATGATTAGAAATCCAGACCTCGTCGGCGGGTTTAATCGACTCGACTCAACCGTTTTGAAAGCCGGAGAAGGTAAAGTAATCGCCAAGGAAGGAGCGGATGGTCTACTCGGTTTAGCGATTGAACACCCTGATTATCCCAAAGGCCTAGGAATCGTTGTAAAAATTGCTCATGGTTGGAATTCACAAGCCACTTGGTATATTGCAAGAGCAGTTCTTGGAGTATTGGGGATAAAATTACGAAATCCATATCCATTACACCGTCAAAAAGCCTTCATCGTTCCAGGAATTGTTCCTGAAAAGTATCTAGAAAAACTTCAGAGTATCGATACATGGGATGAATGGGATCCAGATACAGACCGTTGGTCATTTGATATCGAGGCTTGAAAATGGATGAAATCAAGAATTTCATCGATGGAGAATTCCTATTATCGACTAGTGGTCAATATATTGATGACATAAACCCAGCAACCGGGGAATTAATCGGGAAGATAACAAATTCTAATGCCCAAGATGTTCAAAATGCTGTAGATGCAGCCAGTAGTGCTTTACAATCATGGAGTTCTTTGACAATTAAAGAAAGGATTACTTGGCTTGACAAAATTGCTGATGCATTAGAATCGAAAAAAGAATTAATTGCTCAAACAGAAAGTAGAGATACAGGAAAACCTATCTCTTTGGCAAGAAGAGTTGATGCAAATCGTTCAATCACTAACTTTCGTTTCTTTGCCGAATTTACAGCAAAGCAAAACGATATGCAATTCGATATGGATGATGCAATAAATTATGTCCATAGAAAGCCAGTTGGGATAGTCGGTCTTATCACCCCATGGAACTTGCCATTGTATCTTTTAACTTGGAAAATTGCTCCAGCATTGGTTATGGGTAATACAATAATTGCTAAACCTAGTGAACTTACACCACTAACCGCTAATCTATTTGCTAGCACGCTACAAGAAATCGGATTTCCAAAAGGTGTATTCAATATCGTTCATGGTCTAGGCCCTAATGCTGGCCAACCTATTCTGGAACATCCTAAAATCAAGGCTATATCATTTACTGGTGGAACTCAAACTGGGCGAATAGTAGCAAAAACCGCTGCACCATTATTCAAGAAATTATCACTCGAGTTAGGTGGTAAAAATGCAACTATTATTCTTGATGATGCTGACTTACATGCTGCAGCCAAAGGGGCTGCAAAGGCTGGTTTTACTAATTCAGGACAGGTTTGCTTGTGCGGTTCTAGAATTTTAGTAGACGCCTCTGTAGCAACTGAGTTTACTGAATTATTACTCAATGAAGTTCGTGCAATGAAGCAGGGTGACCCTCAAAATGAAGATACTGAAATCGGTTCGGTTATTTCTATACAGCACCTCGAGAAAGTAGAATCATATGTTGAACTAGCAAAACAAGAAGGTGGCACTATTCTTACTGGTGGAAAAAGGCCTTCCCTCTCTAGCAGTAATAATTCGAATGGTGCTTTCCTTGAGCCTACTGTAATAGGTGGCCTAGATATCAATTCAAGAACTGCAACCGAGGAAATTTTTGGGCCGGTTGTGACATTACATACTTTTGAAAACCAAGACCAAGCCATAGAAATGGCAAATTCAACCGAATACGGATTGGCCGGTTCTGTATGGACTAGAAATCTAGAACGTGGACGAGAATTTTCTCAACAAATAGAAACTGGAATAATGTGGGTTAACACTTGGCTACATAGGGATTTGAGAACTCCATTTGGTGGAGTGAAAAATTCAGGAGTTGGTAGAGAAGGTGGTCAGTGGTCACTTTCATTCTTTTCCGAAATGACCAACATCTGTGTAAAACAAGATTGAACACAACTTGAAAAGCATTACAGATAATCAGTAAACATGTCGGCCGGTGCAACCCTACCCCTTTTCGTATTACCTATGGTTCTTTTACCAGGTGAAATACAACAATTACGTATTTTTGAACCAAGATATCGACAAATGTTAGATGACTGTCTGCTGGATGGAAAGTCATTTGGTTTGGTATGTGATGATAATGAGGAGACTTTCAATGGCTGGAATGGTCCTAAATCATTTGGATGTGAGGCTGAAATAATTCACCATGAAACTATGGGCAGTAATCATTTTGTAGAAATCATTGGAACTAGAAAATTCAAGATCAAAGAAGTCATAGAACCTGCCTTGCCTCCATTTTCAGACCAAAGTATGGAAGAACTAATGCCCGAAGTTGGAATTTACCCAGACTTAGACACGATTTTAGAGAAAATTCCTGAAGATAAGGAATACCACAAATTATACCTCGCTGCTGATGTTGATTTCATCGAAGAAGAAAATGAAATATCTGAAGTGCAATTAGAAGAGTTGACTTCTGCACTAAAATCGGTAATCAAAAGTATTGGAAATAACATCAATGTTGACCAAGAAATACTCGATGAATGGGTCGATAGTCGAATTGAAATGATAATCAAAAAAGATGAGGATACTCTGTATTCTATCGCGGCAATGACAATAAGTGGCTTAGAGCAAAAGTACGAGATTCTTAGTAAATCTGATAGCGATGAAATTTATGATGAAATCATGACTAATCTAACCAAAATCGTATGATTAATCGATTTCGACTGTCCGAGGGTTTCAAATCACTTCGCTATGTGGACGTTCTATGTCCGTTCATGGCAAAGCAAGGAAGGTAACCACCCACACTTTGCAAGAAATGAAGAGAGCGGGTGAAAAAATCACTATGCTAACCGCATATGACTTTTCATTGGCTAAGTTGGTCGACAATGCTGGCGTCGATGTAATTTTGGTTGGAGACTCAGCATCCAATGTAATGGCAGGTCAAGTCACTACAGTTCCAATGACTCTTGACCATATGATTTATCACGCTCAATGTGTAAAAAGAGCAGTTGACCGTGCATTGATTGTTGTCGATATGCCATTTGGAACTTACCAAGGTAACTCGGCAATAGCCCTTGAATCTGCGATTAGAATTATGAAAGAAGCGGAAGGGCATGCTGTCAAGTTAGAGGGTGGAGCTGAAATTGTTGAATCAATTCAAAGAATTCTTACTGCTGGAATCCCTGTAATGGGCCACTTAGGACTTACTCCTCAATCAATTTACAAGTTCGGAACATATAGTGTCAGAGCAAAAGAGGATGATGAGGCAGAGAAATTAATCCAAGATGCAAAAATTCTCGAAGAAGCAGGTTGTTTCGGTATCGTCCTAGAGAAAATACCTAGAGACCTGGCAAAAAGAGTTAGTGAATCTGTCAATATCCCGACTATTGGAATTGGTGCTGGTCCTGATTGTGATGGACAGGTCTTAGTACTCCATGACCTACTTGGAATAACTATGGATTTCTCTCCAAGGTTCCTAAGAAGATATCTTAACCTAGCCGATGACATTCACGGTGCAATCACAAATTATTGTGATGATGTTCGCTCAGGTGAATTCCCAAGCGAAGATGAAAGTTATACCTCATAGATATTGGAAGAAAGCTAGCATTGCCCCTGCAAAACCGCCAATATTAAGGCCAAACAAGTGCCAAACTCCATATCTAAATGGTGGCAAATCATATTGCCCCCAAGAAGTACTTATCCAAACCCAAATCAAAAGAGGTAAGTAAACTCCACAAAATAGCGCACCCCATCCTGAAAACCAAATCATAATGAAGAATAGTCCCGGGACTAATAATCCAAGAGAATATTCCCACCATCGGGACTTTTCATTGCCAACAAGAACAAAATACAGTATTGGTGAAAGTAGAATTGAACCAATAATTACCGCTTGAGGCGGAGAAGGCCAAGAATAGTTTGGAGTAAGGAATATTTCTGCAAGAATACCTATGGTCACTCCAATTAATGCTGGACCAATAATATGTTTCATTCCTGTTTCCAAATCGATAATTGAGGGCTTTGGCTGAGGATTGTCTACAGGTATTGAAAGTGATTTCTCATCCATCTATTTCCCCTCCATAGTATATGCAATATGCGGACATGTTTGAGGCTTCGGGCTCAACATTAAGCCGATTAGGATATATCCCGACACTCAGTGCCTTGTCACATGACGAGAGGTGAAATCGTTGCCGGTTGTCTAGCCCCGCACCCTCCGCATCTAGTTTATGCAGAAAACCCACCTCAAAATGAACCTACTGCTGAAGGTGGATGGGAGCAACTCAGATGGGGTTATGAAAGACTTAGAGAGTCATTATCAGATATCGATTATGATGTTATTGTGGTACTATCGCCACATTGGCAAACTTATGTGGGGACACATTTCCTCGGCCTACCTCATTTCAAAAATCTTTCAGTAGACCCGGTTTTTCCAAACTTATTCCGATATAATTATGACTTAAATATCGATGTTGAGTTATCAAAACAGATTTGTGACAAGGCAGAAAAAGCAGGATTAACTGTGAAGATGATGAATAATCCGGACTTTAGGATCGATTATGGGACAATTACTACAGGTCATATGTTCAACCCAGAGTGGGATAAACCAATGGTTGTGATTTCTAGTAATCGTTCTAGTGATTATTATTCGGTTGATGTCATGCAGGAGATGATGATGGAATTAGGAAAAGCCACTCGAGAAGCGATTCTTGACAGTGGTAAGAAAGCGGTTGTACTTGCGAGTAACTCTCTTTCCCATCGACATTTTACTACAGAATCTGAAGTTCCTGAAGATATGAGTAAAGAGCATATAACCAGTCATGCAATGCATCTTTGGGATATGCGTATTATAGAATACATGCGCACTGGTCAAAGTCAAAGAATAATTGATGAAATGCCAGAATTTACTGAACAGGCTATCGCTGAAAGCGATGGTGGTGGATTTTCGTGGCTTTTATCGACACTTGATATTCCAACTTATCCTGCTATTCTACATGGCTATGGTACAATTATTGGAACTGGGAACGCTATAGTTGAATGGCCCGTCTACAAATATAAGGAGGGAGAAAATTGAGTTCTGGTGAATTGATTGATTCCTTTGTAGTACCTGTACATCCACATACAGTTCTTGCTCCTGAGAAAAATAAAGGATGGGGTAAACTAAGAGAAGCATATGATTTAGCTGCCAAACGTATTGAAGAAAGTGGAGCAGATTTGCTGATTATTTACTCGACTACTTGGCCAAGTATCATCGGTCATCAAATTCAGGCAGACCCTAATCCTGAATGGGTCATGGTCGACCATGATTTCCATGACCTTGGCTCTATTAATTATTCATTCAATATCGATGCTGATTTTGCTCATGCTTGGAATGATGCGAACAAACAAAGGGGATTGCAGAGCCGTACTGTTGCATACAAAGGTTTCCCGATCGATGTTGGTTCTGTTGTTGCTTTAACATTATTAAATCCAGAAAACAAAATTCCTGCAGTGATTGTTTCTTCTAACGTTTATTCCAATCGAAGTGAAACCACCGTTCTTGCTAAAGCGTGTCTAGATGTCATAAAAAGTACCGGCAGAAAGGCTGTTGCTGTCACTGCAATGTCTCTATCTAATCGAATGTTCACCGAAAACATCGACCCTAAAGATGACAAAATCCATTCTCTAAAAGATGACGAATGGAATCGTAAAATACTCGAATTCCTAAGTGAAGGGAGATTAGAAGATGTCAGCCAATTATCTAGGACGATACATCGGCAAATTAGGGTTCAAAAAGTAGTCACATTCAAGCCGATGTGGTGGCTTTCTGCCATGAATGATAATCGTAATAATTTAACTGGTGAAGTACTTGCATACGAGGCTTTGCATGGGGCAGGAGGAGCAGTTGTACACCTCAATCCAACACCTTCAGGCGTTGGCGATAAAGAATATGATGAAGATGATGTAGAAGTTTTCTCTGGCGAGAGAGGCGTTCTTGATACAAATATCGAATCAGACGAACTCAATGGCCAAAATGAATCTATGAAGAGTGGAAATCAAGGCCCAGAACTTTGGGATCCAACCGAAGCGGAAGGTTCTGTTAACACCGATGCTGCTCCAAAGCCAGTAGGTGCTTATCCTCATGCGAGGAAAGTTGGAGATTTGATCTATCTATCAGGAGTCGGACCTAGGCAGCCTGGAACCAATGCGATACCAGGAGGGCCAATTCATGATTCAAATGGAACTCCTCTCGAATATGATATCAAGGCACAGACTCATGCCGTAATCGACAATATCACCAGAATTTTGGAGGAGGCAGGCTCATCAATCGATAATGTTTTAGACGTCACATCATTTCTAATCGACATGGACAGAGACTTCGCGGGATATAACGAAGTATGGGCAGAAACACTTGGCAAAGTTGGACCTACAAGAACCACTTTAGCAATTCGAGCATTACCAACACCTATTGCTGTAGAAATGAAAGTTATTGCAAAGGCATAATCATCTTTATTGGAGGCTTATAAATGGTTAAAAAATCAGTTGAAAAGATTTTGAAAGGTGTAGTCACAGGAGATCTTGATTCTGTAAAAGAAGAGATAAAAGTCACATTAAAGCGTACTATTGGCCTAATGGGAGTAGTTGTTATTTCTCTATCTGCGATGTTGCCAGGTATTTTTGTCACACCAACTTTTGCTGCCGAAATTATGGGAGCGGGAATTTGGCTCGCATTCTTATTAGCAGCGTCTGTAGTTCTTCCAGGTGCTTTATCTAAATCAGAATTATCTTCTGCTATGCCTTCTAGTGGAGGTTCTTATGTATTTTTAGAACGGACATATGGCCCTCTGGTTGGAACTATTAGTGGTCTTGGTTTATGGGCGTCTTTCCTACTGAAATCTGCATTTGCCCTGATTGGTTTTTCAGCGTACTTCGTCGCAGTAACCACATTTTTTGATTTCGAAATTAGTATGTATACACTTTCATTAAGCGCTTTAGTTCTAATTACTATTATCAATATACTAGGTGTTTCTAAGATTAAAGCGATTCAAACACCTATTGTTATCGCTACTGTGGGTTTACTACTAGTCATTTGTATAGCCTCACTATTCTCTGAAAACTTCGACCCAAGTGTTCCTTTTAATGATGCATTTAATACAGACATTTGGACATTAGCTGAGACCTCAGCATTTGTGTTTGTTGCTTATGCAGGAGTAACTAAAGTAGCGGCAATCGGTGGCGAAGTAAAGAATCCTGAACGAAATTTACCTGCTGGAATTATGCTATCATTATTGATTGCAACTGTACTTTATTCTGCGATTGCTTTCCTCATGATGGCATCTATTCCGGGAGAATGGTGGATTGTTGATGGCAAAGTTGTAGAAGACCCAATTTATGTATTTGCTAAGTCTGTAGTCAATACTGAATTTGGAGTATTTGCTGCAATACTATCGGTCTTGACTATGATTTCAATGGCGCTTGCTGGAATCATGGCATCCTCAAGATTCCTTTTTGCAATGGCTAGAGATAACCTTCTACCTCAACCATTAGAGAATGTTAATTCTAAATTTGAGACGCCTCATATTCCAATTTTAATAACTGGGGTAGCAATGGGTCTAGCAATCGTTTTTGTCGATCTAAAAGATGTGGTCAAACTGGCATCTGGATTTAAGATTATGATTTTTATTATGATTAATTCCTGTGTAATTGTTCTTAGACAAACAAGTGAAAAGCATGATTGGGACCCAGCATATCGTAGTCCATTCTATCCATACATACAACTTTGGGGAATTATCGCTGGAGTGATACTGATAATTTTAATGGGTACTAAGGCATATATTGGTGGAAGTGTTGCTATTATTGTTGGTCTAGTCACTTATTATTTGTATGGACGTAAACACTACATGCATTCATCTAATAATACTCCAATTAAAACTTTTAGAGAACAATTCCAAAATCCTTCAATCGTAGAGCATAATAGAAGGCTAGCAGCATTCCATGCCGCTGACTTTGGTGGAAAAAACCATCTTAATGTTAATGAATTTCAAAATGCATTGAAATCTTTAGGATTTAAATTCACTTCAGATGAATCTAGATCTATTTTCCATAAAGGAGATTCAAATGAAGATGGAGTCATTGATATTGATGAGTTTATCGATGCTTTTGAAGGGTTAGAAGAAGAGTGATTTATCTTCTTCATAATCTAATTATGATTATTCTACTCTTGTCCATGAGCCATCGGCACCAACATTCCAATATTGGACTTCTTCACTGACATCGACATACCAACCACTCGAACCTTGTTCTGTTCCTGGAGCGGCTTGCATTACACCAAGTTTTGAGGCTTCTGCAGCTAATTGTTTCTTTTGAGCATCTGAAAGATTAAACTTAGAACTATCTTCTTGAATTGAATTATTCGAATCCTCTATCACTTCATCCTCGTCATAATCATCTTCGTCATCATCGTAATCATCATCATCGTAATAATCACTTTCAAACTCATCTTCAATCCAATCTTCATCATCGATACTCTTTGCCCTTCGAACCAAGACAATCAGTGTGATTAGAACCAAACCTAGGAGGAATCCAGCGAGAGTCATTGCAGTATTTGTCGAGCCAACAGCACCACCGAATAGAACTGATTCGACATCAAAGAAATATTGAGTAATCAAACCATTCCATGTGATTGTACATGAACGATCTAGACCAGATTTACTTATTTCAATTTCCCAAGTATCTCCAGTAATAAATTCTGTAGACCCTGATGTGCAACTTATGGTGGTGTTTTCTGGCTCAACCTTAACCGTATTACCTTCACCATCAACTCCGTATATTCGAAGAAGAGCATAATCTCCTTGCTGGAAATCAGTACCATCGATCATACCGAATAATTGTACTGCCTCTCCTGGTTCAATTGTTAGAGATAGAGTCTTTTCGGCTTCATCTTGTACCAAAGTTAATTCATATTGTCCAGCAATTTTACCAGTGAATGTCCAATACCCTCTTCCCGAAGTTGAAGGTTCAAAGATTCCTGTTTCATTAGATATGGTTGTTGAGACCTCTTCTGCTGGTGCTAGGTTTTGGCGCGTATCAGCAATCTGAATGAAAATTTCAGCAGGCACTCCAGCCTCAACAATAAATCCCTCATCATATTCAGTGATTAGAGTTCTAGCATTTCCTGCAGATACACTCAGAGTGACTATAGAGAAAATACCAGCAGCATTTGCTTGGATTTCATGACTACCTACAGTGGTAGGAATCCACTGGTTTTGAGATAGAATCATCTCGAGTGTTGAATCTTCACCATCTATAGTCCAATTAAGACCAATATCATACAATTGATTACCATAAGCATCATAGAAATGTGGATTTAAGTCAAAGGCTATATCTGCTGCAATCTTAGAACCTTGACCATCTAGCGTAATGAGGGCTAGTTCACCGTACCCTACTTCAAATTGAAGCGTACCATCAAAGCGAATATCCGTTGTTGTATCAAACCAAGATGTTTCAAATCTCCAAAAGCCAGTTGAATCTGGGACAAAAGATGCCCATGTGGAGTACTGAGTTAATGCAGACTCATTGCCAACTGCAGTTGTAATCGAAGCATTGACTGGCCATTCATTTCCGGCCAAGTCAAAAGCGTAGACTGAAAGTGTGGATTGTTGTCCTGCTGAAACTACAGAAGGTGATAATTTTACTTTTGTATCGATTGCTGTTCCATGAGTGACAACTACAGAGGTTGTCGAAGATATATCAAAATCAACTACTGAAATATACTGAAGTCCTTCAGTCATTGGAGTCCAAAATACTCGTCCATCTTCTTGACTAAGAGAACCCGATGTAACTGAAAAATCAGATATAGGAGGAGTTATTGTTCCGGAGTAACCTAAATTATCTGTTCTAAAAGAGGTCAACTCATATTTTTCCCCAGCAATGAAAAAATTAGGAGATGGAATTATTTGAAGTTCTGAAGTTGTAGCATCTGAGGGAACTACCCTAATCACCCCAGTCCCTGAAATCCCACCAGAAGTAACTGTTATGTTCCAATATCCTGGGTGAGTGGCAAAGAACCAACCTGTACTGTTCACAGTACCGTTCTCTACATTCCACAATTTTGCACCTGCTGCTGTGTTAGCCATTTCAAAGCCATTGATATCGACCAAGGATGGTTCTAATTTTACAATACCACCACTCTGGATTTGCATATTTGAAGGGAATAAAAATTCATGTGGACTACCCGAAATAACATTGATTTGTTTGGAGGTTTCCATTTGGTAAAGTCTTGCACCCAAATCAAACTCACCAGTATCTTGAGGAATCCAAGTAGGAGTTCCTTGTCCTAAAAATTCACCATCTACGGTCCAAATTGCATCTAGAGTAGGTTTTGTATTTCCTCTAGCATCGACGAGATTAGCTGTTAGTATATTTGCCTCAAGAACACTGGCTGAATTTATTGAAATTTCTAGTGATTGACCAATACCTGCTTCAACAGTCATGTTGTAAATGGTGGTCAAGGTACCTGAATTAGCTTGAATAGAAATTACTCCAGCATTCCATGGATAAAAAGTACCGTCATCTGTGATAGTACCATTTGTAGAAGACCAGGTCACTTCACCAGCAACTATGCTATTTACAGAGTCGTATAGAGTGGCTGAAAAAGTGATCACTTCATCCGCGGTCATCACATATGCAGGAGAAGTAATATCTATTCTTACTGCCGCGGAGCCTTGGAAAGAAACAATATCTTTCTCCTCTAATTCTACAAATTCTTCGCCTAGAGGGTTGACCAAACTAACCAGTAGGAGAATTAGAATTGATAAGGCAGTTAATCGCTTCATATACTCCCCTCGAACTTTGCTCATCTATCAAAGGTTATCAATAAATCTCTT
>MDTB01135467.1_pt1 | contig 13183 bp, 10 predicted proteins | sample 811161 | NCBI WGS metagenome assembly MDTB01 (sample SAMN05326650, study PRJNA326480) | marine metagenome | isolation source: seawater | place: Mediterranean Sea | collected 2009 | reverse complement strand
GTATTACATTGATTCCAACAATTTATTATTTAGTTTTCTCAGGAATTATTACTTTTTTTCTTTTTCATTTTGTTAAATTAAAAGATCCATTAATAGAAGTAAATATTTCAAATGAAAAAACTTTCTCTGGACCCATGGGAATGGGATTAGCTAAATCATATCACTTAAATAATCAAAAAGTTTGCATATATAATACTGTGAATGGCCAGAAAAAAGTTATATTAAATACAATCTTAGATTGTCCTTTAAAAATTTTGAATAAATAGAAATTGTATAAATTACTTAATTATAAAATTATGAGATATTAATGGATCCATGTACTCAAACTTTTCTAGGAGCAGCAGTCTCAAGCTCATTTTCAAATAAAGATGAGTTTAAAAAAGCCTCTCTATTCGGGGCGATTGGAGGAATAGTTCCTGATCTTGATGTTTTTATAAATTCATCAGAAGATCAACTTTTATTTATTGAGTATCATAGGCATTTTTCTCATTCTTTATTTTTCATTCCTCTGGGTGGATTAATAATATCATCCATTTGTTTTTTAATATTCAAATCAAAAATATCATTTATAAATACATATTTATATTGTACATTAGGTATTGCTACTCATGGTCTGTTGGACTCCTGTACAACTTATGGAACCTCGCTTTATTGGCCTTTTTCAGATTTAAGAATTGCTTGGGGTATAATTTCTATAATAGATCCAATTTTTACTTTAATTTTGTTATTTTTTTTAATTTTTCTTTTTTTTAAAAAGTCTGTATCAATTATTAGATTTGGTCTTGCCTTTTCATTAATATATATCTTTCTTGGTTTTCAGAAAAATTTAGAAGTAAAGTCTTTTATTACTCAAATAGCAAAAAATAGAGGACATAAAATTGAGAGGTTAATGGTTAATCCAACTATTGGAAATATAATTTTGTGGAGAACTCTATATAAATCTGAAAATAAATATTATGTAGATGCTGTATATATGCCTTTTATTTCTCAACCAAAGATAAAAAAAGGTGTATCTCTTGATGTATTAGATAAAGATACAATATTTCCAATTTTAGGCTCTGACTCAAAACAAAGAAATGATATCAGACGTTTTTCTTATTTTACAGATGATTATATTTATTTACATCCAAATAATGAATTTCTAATTGGTGATCTTAGATATGGAACTCTTCCTCACGATAATCAATCATTGTGGGGTATTGAAATTGATATAAAAAATCCTGATGGGCATGTAAATTTTAAAAATTTGAGAAATTTCGATGATAAAGTATATTCTGATTTTTGGAATATGCTTAAAGGAAATTTTTAAAAAATAAAAAATGTTAGAGAATATTAGAAATATAGCAATTATTGCTCATGTAGATCATGGTAAAACAACCTTAATTGATTCTATTTTAAAACAAACTGGGGTTTTTCGTTCTAATGAAAAGGTAGAAGAAAGACTGCTTGATAGTGGTGATTTAGAGAAAGAAAGGGGTATTACAATCTTAGCTAAGCCAACTTCTATAAAGTGGAAAAATATTAAAATAAATATTATAGATACACCCGGACATGTTGATTTTGGAGGTGAGGTGGAAAGAGTGCTATGCATGGCTGATGGAGTGATTTTGCTAACAGATGCTTCGGAAGGTCCAATGCCTCAAACAAAATTTGTTTTGGGAAAAGCATTATCTCAAGGTTTGAAGCCAATTGTAATAATAAATAAAATAGATAAAAAAGACAGCAGAGCAAATGAGGTTTTAGATGAGGTCTTTGATCTTTTTGTCTCATTAAATGCAAATGACGAGCAACTTGATTTTCCTATCTTATATGCATCGGGAAAAGATGGATGGTGTGTTAAAGATATGAAAGATCAAAAAGAAAATTTATTTCCTTTAATGGATATAATTTTAGAACATGTTCCTTCACCAAAAATTAAAAAAGATGATGATTTTTCTCTTTTAGTAACATTACTAGATGCAGATCCTTTCTTGGGAAGATGCCTTATTGGTAAGGTTGAAAGTGGTTATGCTAAGGTGAATGAAGTTGTTAAAGCTATTAATTTAAATGGCGAAATTGTGGAAAATGGGAGGCTGACGAAACTTTTTTCTTTTGAGGGAAATAAAAGATTAGCAGTAAAAGAAGTCAACGCTGGTGATATAATTTGTATAGCTGGATTAACTAAATCATCTGTATCTGATACTATATGCAAAGTATCTGTATCTAATCCAATAAAATCTTCACCAATAGATCCTCCTACAATGGCTATTACTATAACAGTAAATAGCTCACCTTTAGCTGGAAATGATGGTAAAAAATTAACGTCTAATTTAATAAGGGAAAGACTTCTTTTAGAGGCAGAATCAAATGTTGCAATAACTTTTCAAGAAAACGAAAGAAAAGATTCTTTCGATATTGGTGGTAGAGGAGAATTGCAACTAGGTGTTCTTATTGAGACGATGCGAAGAGAGGGTTTTGAATTGTCTGTTTCTAGACCAAAAGTTTTATTTAAAACAGAAAATGGTAAAAAACTTGAACCAATTGAGGAAGTTACAATTGATGTGGATGAAATCTATTCCAGTGCAGTTATAAGTTCAATGAACAGAAGAAGGGCAGAAATGCTTGATATGAAAACATCAGTTACTGGAAAAAGTAGAATTATTTTTCAAGCACCTTCAAGAGGACTAATTGGTTATCAAAATCAGTTTTTAACAGAAACTAAAGGTTGTGGTATTTTAAACAGAGTTTTCCATTCATATCAACAGTATAAAGGAGAAGTTATTAATAGAAGAAATGGTTCTTTAATATCAACAGATACTGGCTCGGCTGTTGCCTATGCTATATTTAATCTTCAAGAAAGAGGGGCGATGTTCATAGAGCCTCAAACAAAAGTTTATAAAGGAATGATAGTAGGAGAAAATAATAAAGATAATGACCTGGAAATAAATGTATTAAAAGGTAAGCAATTAACAAATGTGAGAGCATCAGGTACAGATAAGGCATTAAGTTTGGTTCCTCCTATTAAAATGACATTAGAACAAATGATTTCATATTTAAGAGAGGATGAATTATTAGAAGTTACTCCAAAGAATTTGAGGCTTAGAAAATTATTTTTAGATCCAAATGAAAGGAAACGATCATTAAAAGATCAGTCTTAATAAAAACATTTAACCAGAAAATTCTGTTGTTAATAGTTATTAAAATATAGACAAAGCATTAAATAATTATTATTTAAGATAGATGTATTTACAAAAGTATACACTACTCATCCTAATATTATTTTTAATTTCTGAAAAAACATTTGCACTTCCTGCTTGTAAAGGTGTTTTTATAAAACACTGTTATGGAACAATTTTTCATCAAAACGGAGAGAAATATGTCGGTGAAATAAAAAACAATAAGTATAATGGTAAAGGAACTTATTTATTTATTAACGGAAATGTCTATATTGGCGAATTTAAAGATGGTGTTCAACATGGAAATGGAAAATTTACCTTTATTAATGGTGACGAATATGAGGGCGGGTTTAAAAATGGTTTATATCATGGAGAAGGAAAATCAACATTTTCTGATGGTGAAACATATACTGGTGAATTTAAGGATGACCTTCCACATGGTAAAGGAACATTAAAATTTGAAGATGGAGATAAGTATGTAGGTGAGTTTATTGATGGAATGAGAACCGGAAAAGGAACACTTTCATATATCAATGGTGATATTTACACTGGTGAATTTAAAAAAAACCTGTTCGATGGCCAAGGTACTTTAACTTCAAAAAATGGTTTACAACAAAAAGGTTTATTCAAAAATAATAAATTTGTAGGTAAAACTTATTAATAAGACAAAAAAAAAGCCCGACTCATTAGTCAGGCTAATCTAATAAGATTTATAAATCTATGTCTTAATTACTTCTCCGCGCAAGCGTAAGAATTAATCTCAAGACCTACAGAGATTTCAGAAATCATTGGTTTAGTCCAAGCCATTGTATCTTCCTTTTGTTATAGTTAATAATAATCTGAGTATCAATATGTCGTCTTAATAAACACTGAGTCTGATATTAATAGTATGTTAATATTCACCATCCTATATATTTAACTTGGATTTATCATTACTTTTTAGAAATCAAATAGATTTTACTCTATAATATTAAATATTGGATGTTTTAGATGTTTAGGAACAGTTATAATACCAGTAAAACCCTACTTTTTTAACCGACTAGTTTAAGATTCTTGAAATTTTTTGGTAAATAATTGTTGAAATATGTTTTTAATGCAGGAAGGTTAGAGGCCATTAATTTAAAACTTTCTTTATCAATTTTTAAAACTTCAGAGTCTTTAGTTGCTATTATTGTTCCTGTTCTTCTTCCACCCTCAAGAATTACTCTAGATCCAAAATGATCACCTTTATTATAGATTTTCTTAAAAACTTTTCCATTAATTGTTCTTTTATATGTATTCATGAACTCACCTCTTTGAACTATATAAAACCCGTCTGCAATCATTCCTTCAGTAAAAACAACGTCATTTTTTTTATAATTTTTAACTTCAAAAGATTGTTTTTTAATAGGGTCAGTTAATACTGCATTTCTCGGGACTAGAAACTCTAAAATCCAACTAATTAAAACTCTGATTTTTGTGGGCATGGATGGCAAAAAAGAAAGATAAAAACCTCTCCAAATAATCCATGCGATAAGTCCTTTAAAGGTAATGGAGTAAATTTTTCCTATTCCCACTTTGGAGCCAAGCGATGCTAAAGAACCTTTTGACTTGTAGTTAAAGTTTCTAAGTTTTCTGTTTAAGGTTTTTAACACTATATTTTTGGATAATAGTTTTGCTTGTCTTACAGCAAACTGTGCGGTAGGTTCAGAAAATTTATTTTTATCATTTGGGTCATATGGAACCAAAGCACAATCACCCAATGCCCAAACATTATTATTATTTACTACTTGTAAGAAGCTATTTGTTTCAATTTTCCCATTCCTTATTGGAAGATCACTTTCTTTGATTAAGTCTGAAATTGATGATCCAATTGTTGAAATAACAGTGTTTGTACTAATAGATCTTTTATTTGAAAGATAAACTCTTAAAGAGGTAACTTCTTTTAAGCAAGTATTTAAATGCACAGTAATTCTTTGTTTATTAAAGTAATTAGCTATATATAAACCTATTTTTTTATCAAATTCAGGAATCAGTTGGTTAGACATTTCTATGATGTGAAAATTTATCTCTGATTTGCTTATATTCTTATAATACTTTACTAATCTATCGACCATTTCTTTTAATTCACCGGATGTCTCGACTCCTGAAAAACCACCTCCAACAACAACAAAACTTAATAATCTTTTTTTTAGTTTGTAATCTTGTGTTACGTCAGCAAGCTCCAAGCATTGAATAATATGGTTTCTAACGTTGTAAGCGTCTTTTAAATTCTTCATTGTCATAGAGTTATTTTTTAAACCTGGTATTAAATCTAAATTACTCTCTTGACCTAGAGCTATCACTAATTGGTCGTACGATATGAAATGTTGACGTTTTCTAAAACCTTGAACGATTCCAATCTTTTTCTCTTTCAAATCAATTGAATTGATATCGGCCTTTCTAAATTTTACTGAATTTAGCATTTGTCTAATTGAAGTCACAGCATCTGATGATGAAATAGTGCCTGAGGCAACTTCAGGTAACAATGGTTGAAAAACAAAATAATTGTTGTTACTTATTAACTCTATATCAAATGAATTCAGTTTTATCTTTTCCAACTTTTTAGCACAGTACAAGCCACCAAAGCCGCCACCAAGAATTAAAATTTTTGTCATTATGTATAAATATTTTTGGTATAATAATCGGAATCTAAAATAAATTTATTTTGCTCTGTTACCTCTCAAAGCGAAAAATAAACCGCCGCAGCATAACATTACGTGAATATGGTCATACAAAAGAATATCGAGGAAATTATCAGGATTGCTTATTAATATAACACCAATAATTATAGAAACCATAATTGTTCCTGAAAATCTTGTTAAAAAGTCAGCAAACCATGTAAAAAAACCTAATGATAACAAAATTCCTCCAAATAAAAGTCCAAAGCCAGCTAAAAGTTCACTCATTATAACCATAAACCATATTAAAGAAGGTAACCCGTATGCTTCAGCAGTAGAAATATCAAAGGGTATTTTGCTCATACCTTGTTGAATGAAAACTATTGCTAAAGGAATTCTTATTAACCAATTAGAACCTTTAAATTCTGGAATATTTTGTATTAATTCCTTAATTTGTAAATTAATCATATTGTAAATATACAGTTACCTGATTATTTATCAAATTTATTCTATGAACTATCTATATTTATACAGTAAATAGTTAAAATAATATTATTAAGTAACTATAAAGGTATATTTAATTGGAGAAAGAGAAATTAATTTATATTATGCATAAATGATCATGCAACCACATTTACTTTTTTGATTTCTTCTAGGAAAGATTTACCATCAAGTCTCATTAAAATTGAAGAACTATCTTGAAGTGCAGAGTCAGGTGTGCGATGAAGAATTCCTTCATTGCCACCACGAAAGATAGAAATGTCCCATTTATTAATGTATTCAATATAAGATTTATTTACAACTATATCTTCGTTAGGTTGCCCTTGGAGAAATGCATTCCAATTGGCAGCTTTGTTGGGTAATATTTCTGTACCTTGACCAGCATAGGTAACCAGTAATCTGTATGGTACCATGTCAATGTGAAACCGTTTGCAACCTCTATCAGATCCAAGCCAAAAACTAATACTTTCCTCTGCTTGCATTTCACAAAAAAACTTACAGACGTTAGCCATATCGTTCAACCAATTGTCATAAAATGGATTACATTTAATTTCTTTAGATATTTTATCTCTTATTAGATTATTGATATTCTCATATGTATTATTTTGATTAATAAAACCTGATACGGAAAAAGGAGTTTTAGATAATTCTTGAAAGAAAGAATTAGCTTCAAGAGGTTCTTTGCGCTTTAAAATCCCTATTTGTCCTTTTGTTTTTCTAAAATTATTGAGATCATTAATACTTTTATAATTATAAATCATTTAAGTTAAAAATATTCTGAAATGAAAATAGAGGTATTTAGAATGTAAAGTATGGATGAAAAAATAATATTGTACTTTATCGTTTTTTTTGTGGAATTACACAGAGGTTCTGAAGAACATTCATCGCTAGCACATCTAATTTTCTTATTATAAACCTCCATAAAAATAATTACTAGGAAGAGTAAGGAGGTAAATATAAAAAGATATAATTCAGTAGCTTCTAGAAACTCAAAGTCTAAAGCTAATGATTCAAAAAAAACAAGATTAACAAAAAAGGAACTAAGGCTTAAAAAAATAGGGATTCCACAACAAATTAGATGCGTTAAGCTGCTCAGAACTAATGCATATGACGAATAATACCTAAACATTAGTTATTAATAAAAAAGCTTTAACATAAATGAAAAACTCCTTCCAGGTAGTTCAACTTGTGCTTTCTTAGACTCTAAGTGGTCTCTGCCAACGACGTTTAATAGATTGGCAGCTGTAAACATTAGATGTCCGGAGGTATCAAAATAAGAAAAATCTCGAGTTAGATCAAAATCCAACCTTGAATGACCGCCTGTTCTTGTTTGAAAAGGACCAATAAATTCTTTATCAAAATAATGATAATAATTTAATCCAGCATCCCATTCTTCATTAGTTAATTGCAAGCCTGCATTAATTTTTGTTTGAGGAACTCTAGATAAAGCTTTGTCGTTAGATGTCCTATATCCTTTTAAGAAATCTACCATAAAGTTTGTAAGAAAATCTAAATCATTAAACTGAGCTACACTATATTGCCCGGAAACCTCCAAACCAGTGAATAATGCATTGTACTGATCATGAAAAACATTATTAAAATCTTCTCCTTCAACATCGACAGTGGTGCCGTCCCTATCTGCTGCAATAAAATCGTCAATATAATTATAATAAGCTTCTATTTTCAGTTTATTTAAATTTTCTTTGTAGTTATATCCTAATGTGAAATTATATGAATTTTCTGTATTCAAATTCGATTCACCATTTTCAAAGTTTTCTAAAGCATGATGTGGTCCGTTGGCAAACAATTCAACGGGGTTGGGTGCTCTTTGAGTAAAATCAAAACCAGCGAATGCAGTATTATTAGTAAATAACTCTCTCTTAATTGTTGAAGAGAATGCGCCAGGAAAAAAACCTTTTTCATTATTAGTATTCTTTAGATTTACAGATTCAATACGACCACCAATGTCTAAATCAAAAGAGTCAAAACTCAAGTTTTCTAAAATAAACATTGCATATGTGTATGTTTTAGTTCTTTCCAAATGGCCTTCTTCGTCTCCTAATGCTCCTTGGTCATTGTTTTGATAATGGAAACCAATTAACCCATCTGTATTTTGATTAAATAATGGCTTGTGATTTAGTGATGCTTTAAGTTCGTATGCATCATTAAAAAAAGTAATATTGTGATTTTTTCCAGTCGTTGTTCTCTCTGAATGATTATACTCTGATGCTGTTCCCTCAAGATTAAATTTTTCAAAAATATTATTAGTGATAGCAAGCGATGATTTAAAACTTACTGTATTTCTAGTTGGGTTTAATGAAGTGAAATTTTCTTCCCCCTCAGGCCCAGGAATTGAGTAAACAGCTTCAAGTTTATCTGCCGAGAAACCAAAGTAATTGTTACCATCGTTGTAAGTTAACCCTAAACCTCCTGAAGACATGAATTTAGATGAATTAGTTTGTTTGGATGATGTATTTGCAAGTTCATAAGATCCAGAACTTAAAAAACTACCTGAACCTCTTAAGGTAAAATTATCTATTGATTTACCAAATTTTAATGCCGTTTTAAGCTCTCCTCCAGAAGTTTGATAACCAAAATTTGCTTCAATATCTTGATCTCTGGTTGGTTTATTTACAGGTATTAGCGGGTTGATAATATTTACAACTCCTGCAAATCCATTGTTACCATACAAAAGAGTGCTAGGTCCTTTAATTATTTCAATTTTATCAATTAACATTGGGTCAAAACCTACTATGTGATCTTCACCAAACTCCGATACATCACTTAAAGAACTACTATTTTGTAAAATTTTCACTCTTGAATTTGCCATTCCTCTAATAATCGGGCGAGAGGCATTTCCAAGACCTTGAGAAGAAATACCAGGAAGATCTTTTAACATACTTCCTATTGAGTATTGTCTTTTTGCTTCAATATCATGAGATTCAAATAACATATTACCTCTATCACTTTCAAAATCTTTACTTGGTTTTATTTTAGAAGCAATAAATATGTCAGGAGCAGTAAAAATAGATTCTAACTTTTCAGCATGAGCAATGGTTGAACATAGAAAGACTAATAATAAAACTTTAAATTTAATTAACAATGGAAACTCTTTTAAGTGTTATAGTATAACACTAAATATCTTTAACTTTTATAATTGTCAATACCAAAACCGATTTTGTATTAATTAAGCACCGAACTGCTTTTTAAAATCTTTAGAAAATTTTTTAGTTTATCGTGGTTCTTATGAATAAATCAATCAATCTTGGGGATTAGATGATCTAAGCCCATTTGTTTGAGGAGTGAATATTGATGTTTTTCATTAAAGGAATTAATTTCTTTAACTCCATAATCAAGACCACACACTGTCCTCATTGGGCGTTTACCATAAGGTAAATTTATCAAATTGAGAACTGCATTTGAAACTAAATTAGAGTCACAATCAGGATTATTTTTCATAAATTCTTGAAAATTCTTCATTGTATGTTCAGCAGCATTTGAAAGATTACCATAATTCTTTAAGCATTCAGTATCATCCGGATGAGGAGCATTTTTTATCAAATCTGTTGGAAATGGACCAGGTTCAATAATTACGGAATCAATTTTAAATGGTGATAATTCATATCTATATATTTCAGCTAAAGCTTCAACAGCAAATTTGCTTGGATTGTAGGTACTTAAAAATGGAAATATTATTCGTCCGGCAATTGATGAAATAGTGATAAAAAGTCCACCATTATTTTTTCTCATGTGCGGAATTACTTCTTTAAAGATTCTCGCAATACCAATATAATTTACGTCCATTTGTTTTTCTAATTGAGCAATTGTAAAACCTTCAGCAAGACCGACATTCATAATACCGGCATTGTTGATTAGCACGTCTATTTTGTTAAATTTATTAATAGTGTTATTAACAGCTTTTTCTATTGATTTCGTGCTTGATACATCAAGTTCTTCGATAGTTATATTTTTACTTAAATTACTGAGTTCTTTCGCCACCTGAGAATTTTTACCTCTCAAATCTCTCATCGTAGCAATTACTTTTATTTGATTCTTTGAAAGTAATTCAACTATTAATTTCCCAAAACCAGAACTAGCCCCAGTAATTAAAACAACTTTATTTGAGTTATGCATTTTTCCACCTTTAAATAATATTTTTCCCTTCAAATTTATTTATATCAATTACTAGTTCAGTCTGAAATTATAAAAGACTTTATATATTTCTTAAATTCTATTTAATCGTAAAATGAACAATCTCATTTTTTGTTCCTAGCCTCATCTTGGGGCCCCAGCATCCTGAACCAGATGATACATATAATTTAGAATGAAGGTTTTTATATATTCCATAAATATTTTTAAACTGAAATTTGACAAAAAAATTAAAAGGAAATATCTGTCCGTTATGTGTATGACCTGATAACATTAAATCTGTTTGTTCATAAACTGAATTCCACAATGTTGGTTTATGAACGGTTATTAAGTTAAATGAATTTTTTTTAAATAACTTATTTGCAGTTTTTATTTGATCAATAATTTTTTGATTATCACTTATACCAATGATATTTATGTCATTGAATTTATGTGAAATATTGTTTAGGTAAGTTATGTTATACTGCCTTAATTTGCAAAGTTTCTTTTTATAATCTTTTATATAGTATTCGTGATTACCACTAATAAAAAAAATTGGCTTTTTAATATTTTTTAAAATTTCTAGTCCATCTAATTTAAAAGAACTAGAATCAATTAAATCTCCACCTACAATAATAAAATCAAATTTTACACCTTTTATTTTAAAATAAATTTTTTCTAAATGTTTCTTTGAGTTTGTACCTAAATGAATGTCACTAAGAAAAATTAACTGTGTTTTTTTTTTTATTTTTGAAGAGTTAATTTCTATTTTTTTAACTTGTACTTTTCCTGCATTAATTAAACTAAAAAAAACTATAATAATAATGAAAAAAAAACATCCAATACCAATGTCATGTGACTCAATTAGAGAAAAATTACTAATTAATAAACCTATGTTAGTTATCCAAAAACTTATGAAGCCAATACCCATACCTTCATAAACAAACAATCTCAAAGGAAATAATGTATTATACGATTTAAAAAAATAAAATATTATTATGTAAAAAACAAAAGCTAAGAAGAATGACGAAATTTTAAATAATTCTTCATTGCTGATTAAATAAATTAGCACATCAAAGGGATAAACATATAACAAGTATATGATTAAAAAAAAAAAAGTATAAGATATTAGTTTTTTCAAGTTTAAAACCAAATTTTATTTTTTGATATTTTCATGACTACTATCATAGAGTGTTCAAAATAATTATTACTTTTAGGTTAACAAGTCAATTAAAACTCTAATGATCTAGAGTTTATTTGAAGGGAGATAAAAAGACTGATTTTAGACTAGTCTTCTCCTTACTTAATTTATTAAGACTTATAAATTACAATTTTTTTTTAAAGCAAATTTTTTAATTTTTAAATAATTAAATTTTTTACTTGCTTATTTTAATTTCACATGAACTAAGTGCATCTCTAATAAGTTTACAATGGAAAATTTTTATAATCTTGGTATCTCTAAAGAAATTCTATCAAATCTAAAATTTTTAAAACTTTTGAAGCCAACTCCTGTTCAACAACAGGCAATTCAACCAGGTTCTGAAGGTAAGGATATTTTAGCAATTGCAAACACCGGAACAGGAAAAACTGCAGCATTTGGTATCCCAATTATACAAAGATTAAATAAAAACAAATCATTATCAGCAATTATTCTTACTCCAACAAGAGAATTAGCAGTTCAAGTTGGAAAACACATAAGAGACTTAATGGGTAGTAACATAAAAATTAAATCTGCAGTATTAATTGGCGGAGATTCCATGAAAAAACAAATACAATTAATCAAACAAAATCCAAGAATATTTATTGGTACCCCTGGGAGAATCAACGACCATATTACAAGAAAAACCCTAAATCTTAAAAATATTAATATTTTAGTACTTGATGAAACTGACAGAATGTTGGACTTAGGGTTTATTCAGCAAATACAAAAAATAATGAATTATTTGCCAGCCAAAAAACAGACTCTTCTATTTACAGCTACTTTGCCAAAAAATATAAAAAATATTTCAGACGAGTATTTATTCAAACCTATAAAAATTTCGGTTGAGAAAAAGGAAAATATTTTAAGAAATATCGACCATTGTATTCTAAATATTAAACAAGCTGATAAATATGAAAAGTTGTTTGAAGAAGTAAATAGAAGAGAAGGAAGTATCTTAGTTTTTATGAAAACTAAACATAGTTCTAAAAGAATTTTTTTGAAACTTCAAAAGGATGGTGTATCGGTCAATGCAATACACGGTAATGTTAGACAAAATAAACGTTTAAGTATTCTTAATGGATTTAGAAATCAAAAGTTTAGAGTTTTAGTTGCAACAGATGTTGCTGCTCGAGGATTAGATATTTCTCATATCGAGCATGTAATAAATTACGATCTTCCACAAAGAACTGAAGATTATATTCACAGAATTGGAAGAACTGCTAGAGCAGGCAAGAAAGGTTCAGCGTTAAGTTTTATTTCAGAAAATGACCAAAATATTTGGAAAGATATAAACAAACTTATAAATCCTAATCACAAAAAAACTACTATAAAAGACAAAATTTTAAAATTTAAAAAAAAAGACTTTACTGATAAAAAAAAAAAAAATAACAACCTTAGAAATTTAAAACGAAAATCTTTTAAGTCCAAAAATATTGATTCACAGGGTCAAAGAAAGAAGAATAACATTTATAGAAATACAGAAGACAAAATCTTTAGATCAGATAATAAAGATCCAAATGATCAAAAAAAGAAAAATAGCAAATCAGGAAGTTTAAAGC
>MDTB01088032.1_pt1 | contig 13183 bp, 15 predicted proteins | sample 811161 | NCBI WGS metagenome assembly MDTB01 (sample SAMN05326650, study PRJNA326480) | marine metagenome | isolation source: seawater | place: Mediterranean Sea | collected 2009 | reverse complement strand
ATCAAGCAAATTTAGAAACAGGGAACGCCTCAACAATAATAGCTGAAAACCCTACCTTAATAAAAAGGCCTATTTTTGATGTCGGCCAAAGACGAGTGGTTGGTTTTGCCAAAAACACGCAGGATACGCTAAGAGCTTTTAGATAGTCTAGTTAGCAGTTTTACGCGCAAAAAAATTACTGAGATGCAGAGGTGTTTACTTTGACTCCCCCGGAAACTGCAGTATGACCATCGGAAGTTTCTTTCATAGAAGGTAGAAATGCTGCAAATACCATCACGATAACAGCTAGTGCCATTAGGAAACCATAAAACCATATAAAGCCGTTGGTTTGGCCAAAAATTTCACCAACTACCAAAATGGCAAATGAGCCACCGCCGAGAGCAATTACAAATTTTGCACTAAAGACCCTAGCACGCCATTTTTCAGGACAAAATTTTACTATGATACAATTTTCTGCCGGCAAACAACCGGTAATCACCAGCATCATAAGACCCGCGACTAATACTAGACCCAGCCCATTCATCTGGGAGGCAATTAGTGCAAGCGGTATCATAATCGCGAACATAGAAATATAGACGACTTTCGGCGAAAACCTTGACGCCAAATTGCCCCCTACTATCTGGCCTACAGCACCAACTAAAATCACTAAGGTAACCAGGCCAGAGCTCAAAGTAAGTCCGCCCTCTCTATCTAAAGAGAAAACAGTAACTATCGATCTCATAGTATCGTCAAAAACCTTTGGTAGACCGGATGTGTAAGCTTGAGTAATTAAACCCACGGATAAAGCGGTTATCGCCATCAAACCAAGTGCTAGACGCGCTAAATTGACGGGAACTGGCGGCTCCGTGCCGGCAGAGGCCTCTTCATCGGACCCTTTCATAGAATTTTTTGTAAACAAAATAAAACCAACACCAAGCATAAAACAAGCGGCCCCGGGCACAAAAAAGGCTGCGCGCCAACCCCACAACTGCGTCAACCCGGCAGCAATAAAAGCAGCCGCTGCTAAGCCGACTGTTCCAAAGGCACCGTTAAACCCTAAATCTTTAGCCCTATTTACGGCATGTTGGACTACAAAATTTGTACCAACGGGATGATAGATCGCTGCAAAAACACCGATAATACCTAAGCCTATGGCTATTTGATCGGGAGAATTAGCAAACCCAGTAAAAAATGTCGCAATTCCGGTACCTACCATGTAAATCGCCATCATACCCCAGCTACTCCATCGGTCTCCCAGCCATCCCGCAGGCAGAGCCGCAATCCCGTAGAGCATAGAGCCAATGAAAAATAACTTAAATAACTCCCCATAAGAAATAGACCAGACGTCAACCAGCGTTAACGCGACTGTAGGGTAAATCAACATGATAACGTGGTTCAGAAAATGGCTTACATTAACGAAAGCAAGAGCCCTATTAGGCCGCAAAGCAGTCAAAGTCTTCATGGCTCTCTTTTCTCTAATAAATTCATCCGGGCTTAAATTCAGTAATATTAATTTGCTTATTTTTTAAATTAATTTAACCCTATTACCTATTGTTTTATTTGTTCTTTTATCCAAATTAAAAAAGGTTGATTTTTAACCTTAACAGGCAATTGAACTATACAGGGACAATCATAAGAATGAAGCATCTTAACGCGTTTGGTTAACGAATTTACTTTCATGGACAAGGTCTTGGCGATCAATACAGCTTCGTCCGTGTGTTCTACCTCTCCCTCCCAAAGATATATCGATTCCATGCCATCAAGAATATTGACACAAGCTGCCAGTTTTTCTTCTACAAGATCCCTACCAATAGTAATCGCCTCTTCCCTGGAACCCGTCGTAATATAAACAAAACACGCTTCATCTGACATCTTTACTGACCCCGAATTGATTTATCGACCCAAATAGTTTAACACTTGACTCGAATCAACAAGACTGAGGCGAACTATCCGGGGGGACAGTCGGCTGGTCTTTTAGGGGATAAACATGTCAGAGCATGTGATTTCACGTGCCGTACCTAAACTTGGTGCGGTGGCAAAGCCATCCCACGTACAAAGCCGCTGGCTTAGGAATGGCCTAGCAAAACCAAATGGTAAACTTCCACTGTTTGATTCAAACGGGCAGCGTATATCGGACAGCACTGTTCAGAGTTGCGTCCGTTTGGGTTGGGCTAAACCATGGTTCAATATCCCACTAAAGAAAGACTGGACCGTCTGCAAACTCACTCATCTTGGCCGTGTCGTAGCTGAGGAAGATTGACCCACTAAAGGGTCGGTGTTTCAACACCACGTGCTAGAGCCGATGCTAAAATTGTTATAGCAATTCCAGCCGCACCAACTATATAAAATGCCATTTCAAGTCCCCAGATATGAGCCAGTCCGCCCATAACGATGGGGATGCTAACATTTGCCGCTTGATTGCACGTCGTGCGAAGCCCCATCGCTCTGCCCTGAACCTTAGAGCCAACAGATCTCGCAATAAGAGAAACGATGATAACGACGCTAATTGCCATGACAGCTCCGCGAATGCTAGACGCAACAAATAATGGAATAAAATCCGTGAAAAACGGCACTAACGCAATGCTGGCAATCGAAATTATGATACACCAGACGAGAAGACTAAATTCTTTAAAACGACCCAACAAAGGACCGCTGCCTAGAGCCGCAATGCCCATCAAGCCATTCGCCGCAACCAAAACACCTATCAAAGTGCCAGGCATACCAATCCCCTCGAGATAAACAGCATAAAATGCACTCTGCATACCACTCCCAAACTGTCGAATAATTGTCATCGCCAAGACAAGCGCCATTAACGGTAATGCAAACAACTTAAATGCTTCTATATAATCGACTATACGGGGCGTCACCGACTTTATAATGGATTGGTTAAGGTCCGTGGGCACCGACAATGCCTCCTTTGGAAGCGCTACAACTGAATACAGCAATCCCCCACCCCATAAACTTAGAGCTGCAAACCCGCCCCACGGGCCAAAAATATCCCAGGCGCCGCCGGCTAAAGGAGGCCCAGCGAATGTACCAACCCTAGTGGCAAAAACGAGCCTACCCGTATAGGTAGGACTTCCGCGAAGAACCTGCCCCGTCAGCGTCTGGGCGCCCACCCAGCCAAGAGAATCTGCAAGCCCACACAATAATTGTAACGCCATAATCGCCAAAATCCATGGTGCCACGGGGTAAAATAAAGGAAAAACCAGCATTACTAGGGCCGCAAAGGTCAGAACACGTCGTGTGCCGAGGCGGTCCATCATTGCCCCACCATGAATAGCGAACAGCAATGGGCCCACATATCTTAAACCTGCAAGAACGCCGATCATTATAAGAGGCGTTTTTAGTTCAACGAGCCACAGGCCCATCACGACTAAAACGAGATCTGGAATACTGTTACTAAATAACGCAACCCCATACACCGGAGCCTGCACGCGCATCGGCAGGGATTTATCAAAGCCGTCGGTCATCATTTTCCTAGGAAAGAATGCAAATTTTTAATCTTGCCCCTAGCATAACGGGTTTCAGCTGATCATAAAAACCTTGTCTGCTCTAGACGTAAACCCAAAGACAGTCCAAGCTTTAATTTGTGACTATTGCACCCGATAAACCTTCTTCCTCCTTAATATGGTTTCGCCTCTCAATTGCGGGCGGAGCAACATTATTAATCGGAATGGGATTAGGTCGCTTTTCATATTCACCGTTGATCCCAGCCCTCATCGAAGCGCGCCAGCTTTCGGCATGGCAAGCTGGCGCCATAGGTGCCTCCAATTTTGTCGGCTACCTAGTCGGTGCTCTCCTAGCACCGAGTATAAAAATGCGTTGGGGCGAAGCAAAGGCAATGCGAATTTCATTGCTGGTCGCTTTAATCTCATTGTTTGCCTGCGCGCTCCCGTGGGGTTTTGAATGGCTAATATTTTGGCGGGGTCTACTCGGCGCAATTGTTGGTGTCATGATGATATATTGTCTTGCCATCGCAACCCGGTATGCACCTCCAGGAAAACTCGGCGCCGCAACCGGCATTGTCTATACAGGTGTCGGCTTTGGCATTCTCCTCTCGGGCTCCCTCATCCCTTGGCTACTCAAGTTTGGAATAGCCATCGCATGGGCAGGCATTGGTGCTGTGGGCATCATGGCATTTCTTCTTGCCTTATGGGGCTGGAGCGTTCTGGGGGATCAGAATTCCACCGGCTTATCTCCACAGCCACCCCACCCTAAAATTCAATGGAATTATACTGTTTTGGGTCTAATTTCTACACGAGTATTTTTTTCAATTGGACTCATACCACACACAATTTATTGGGTTGATTTCCTTGTCAGGGGACTTGGTAACCAAATAGAATTTGGCGGAATGCATTGGATGCTTTTCGGATTAGGGGCAATAGGTGGAACATATCTTTGGGGTCGCCTGGCAGACAGGTTAGGTTTCCGTGCTGGTCTGGTATTAGCTTTTGGTACAGTGGCTAGCGGTATTTTGCTACCAGTCTTGAACTCAGCAAACTGGGCATTAGTAGTATCATCTATTGTGGTTGGCGCTCAGCCGGGTCTCACAGCAATTATGTCAGGGCGTTTTCATCAACTCATGGGCTCTGATGGGATGGCCGCTGTTTGGCGAATGTCAGCGCTTATCTCAACTATTCTGCAAGCAATTTTTGCTTATGGTTACGTCGCTATCTTCGACTTTACAGGAAGTTACCTCCCTATATTTATTGCCGGCGGTGCATCTATGGCGATAGGGGCAATTATAGCGCTTACATTACGTAACCCGGCTAGGGGAATAAAGTGAGAAATTCTTGATAGAATGGATGGGTTCCGTTCCCGACATAACGGCAACAAACTTTCTTCTCTTGTCTGTCTTGAGTTGCATATCCGGAGCGATGGGCGTCGGAGCAGGTCTTGGCGGCGGCGTCTTACTGCTCGCCTTTATGACGACAGTCTTTCCTCCAACTATTCTTATTCCACTTCATGGCGCAGTACTTTTGGGCACAAATGTTGGGCGTGCGATCTTAATGTTTAAACACATAAGAAAAGATCTTTTACCGGCATTTTCAATTGGTGCGTTACTTGGAGCGATATTTGGTGCAAATATCGTTGTTAATCTTCCTACCGCTATCCTTCAGGTCGTTCTTGGTATTTTTATTCTCTACGCTTGTTGGGCCCCCGCCCCCAAGTCATCAGCATACTCCTATCCTAAATTCCTTGGTCTTGGTTTTGGCGGTACGATTCTTGCCCTCTTCATAGGTTCCAGTGGCGTCGTTATTGCTCCTTATGTCCAGAAGGCTTGCAATGACCGGTATGAATTCGTGGCTACTCAGTACAGTTTTATGACACTTATTCATGGGCTCAAGATCCCAATATTTGGATTTCTTGGGTTTACCCTTGTAGAATATATTCCTCTTATAAGTGTGATGATATTGACCGCGTTCTTAGGTAGCTATCTGGGTCGAATGCTTTTAAAGATAATGCCGGAAAATATTTTCCGAATTATTTTTCGTGTCACTCTATCCACTCTAGCCCTCAGGCTGCTATACACCGGCGTCAAAAATGGTAACTGGCTTTAGTCCCCTGTTGGTATTTTTGCTTCGTATTCGTTACGATCCTTATCCAGATATAAGTTGAGGTAAAAATGAAAAAAGTTGCGCTGATCGGCTATGGCGCTATTGCCCGCATAGCCCTCGGCAAGATTGTCGAACACGATCCAGATGAACAGATAAAAGTGGTTGGTGTTCTTGTTCGAAAAAATAGAAAAGAGGAAGCCCGGTCAGCTCTTAAAAGTTCGATCGCTGTTGTCACATCCATCGAAGAACTTATACGACTATCTCCAAATGTTATCGCAGAATGTGCTGGGCAGGGTGCCATTCGTGAATATGCTGAAACGGTTTTAAGTTCGGGCATCGATCTCATCATTATCTCGACCGGGGCTCTCGCAGATGAAGAGTTACGCAATAAGCTCACAAGCATTTGCGCGAGAAATAACTCACGTCTTCTTATGCCATCAGGCGCAATTGCCGGCATTGATGGCTTGAGCTCTTTAAAAATTGGTGGCCTTAAATCTGTCCTCTACACCTCGACTAAACCACCAATGGCATGGCAAGGCACTCCAGCAGCCGAAGAATTTGATCTTGTTAATATTAATGAGAGAACAGAACTTTTTAAGGGCCCCGCTCGTGAGGCCGCGCGTCTATACCCAAAAAACGCAAACCTTGCTGCGACGGTGGCTTTAGCAGGACTAGGCATGGATGAAACACAAATCTTGCTTGTTGCAGACCCCGATGTTGCTCCAAACAATGTTGGACGAATAGATGCAGAGGGCGAATTTGGGAAACTCACAGTCGAATGCCGCGGGATGCCGGCCCCGGACAACCCAAAAACCTCAGCTACAACTGCACTATCTCTTGCACACGCCATCCTAAAGGACACGCGCACTATCATTATGTGATTATTAGGGCTCACAGACAAAAACATTCGAGATTTTTAATTTTATTGATTAGATTCAACGTTCGAAGATGACCTGTATTATTTGCATTGATGCTAGCTTGCATTTCCATAGTTAGGACCAGGAACCTCGCCCTTATCCTATTTTACATTACCGACAGGTTGTTTATTGTTGATTAAAAAATAATAGAAAAACAAGAGAACAGGAGAAAACCGTGAGCAATATCGCGTTAACCGTGGCCTGCGGCCACTATGACCACATGGAAGCCTTGTCACGAGGTATTGTTCAGCCCACCGGAATTGATGTTACTTATCTGGCTAACGAGTCCCCTCCAGAAATTTTCGCTCGAATGATCAAAACGAATGCTTTCGATATATCGGAAATGTCTTTAGCGATGTACCTCACACTAAAAAGTAAGGGGAAGTTTCCTTATATAGCGTTACCAGTATTTCCATGCCGCGTATTTCGTCATGCATATATTTATGTAAACCGAAATGCAGGCATTACGGTCCCCAAGGATTTAGAAGGAAGAAATATTGGGGTTCAACAATACCGACAAACAGCCGCCACTTGGGTCCGGGGCATACTGCAAAACGAATATGATGTCGAGATGTCGGGAATGAAATTTGTTGAAGGAGGCGTCAATGTTTCCCGCCCCCCCGATGAAGATCTGGATATTTTACCAGACAAAAAAATCCAAATCGTATCCGCTCCAGAAGGTAAATCAATTAATGATCTTTTAATTGAAGGTTCCGTCGACGCCTACTTCGGAGCCCGGCAACCAAAATGTTACAAAACTCATGACCATATCGTTCGTCTCTTTCCAGACTACCGTAAAGAAGAACGCAAATTCTATGACCGCACTGGCATCTTCCCAATTATGCATTGTCTGGTGATGAAAGAAGAGATGCACCTAAAAAACCCTTGGATAGCCGAGAATATGATTAAAGCATTCGAGGAATCCAAACAGTGGGCTTTAGCTCGAATGCGGTTTACCGGAACAATCCGATACATGGTTCCTTGGCTAAACCATGAAATTGAAGAAATCGATGATATGTTCATAAATGGGGACCCATACCCGCTTGGAGTGGCAGCTAATCGTATAACTCTCGAAACACTAATGAAGTATTTAGTGGATCAGTCTTTCGTCACCGCTCAACACCCGCAGCTAGAAGATATGTTTACGCCTATCGTTGGGTGGGCAGAGTGAAATAACTTCGTAATTTACGGAAACTAAGCGGCAATACGCCACTCGGCCACACCGCAACCAATCAGCATATCGGGCATAGGAGCATAACCGATAAGATCGAATCCTTGGCTGCCGGCAGCCGCATGAGCGACAATCCAAGCACGCAATTCTGCACCCCCATTTCCGGTTTTTTCAAGCATCTTACTAAGATCCTCAGCAAATTTTTCATCCGAAGCCGATTTAAAAAGTTCAATACACTCAAGATCAAATGGCTCGTCCACCCAACCCATAGTAGTTTCACCGATCGAGTGACTTAGACCGCCTGTTCCCAAAACTACTACTCGAAGGTCTTCGGGGTAAGCCTCAATTGCATCACGAAGCATATGCCCCCATGCCAGGCATCGCTTTGGCGTGGGAAATGGTTTTTCTACAAGGTTCATAAAGACCGGAATTATTGGGGGCATAGGATTTAAGTCCATCCGCCAGACGGGGACACACATCCCGTGATCGAGTTTGAGTTTCATTGAATAAGAAGGGTCGAAATCCGCATTGAGCGCAAATTCCAGGATGTGGCCTGCCAACCCTGGGTGTCCACAAAGGGACTCATGAGGAAAAACAGGCTTCATAAAGGGCTCTGGCGGCCCCCCATGATCTTCGCCTATACCTACACAGAATGCAGGTATATTGTCTAAAAAAAAGTTAACCCAGTGATCTGTCGAATGAATTATTAAAACGTCTGGATCAAGGGCCTTCAGACGCCGGCCCATCTCATCGTAATGCGTAGTCAGCCATTCCCTCGATTCGATAGCCATACTATCCCATAATCGTGCAACATTTGGAGCATGTCCTGCCGCAAAACTCCCCACCAATTTAGCCATGAGCCCTCTCCTCATTCACATTAATGGATGACAGGATCTCAATTGATTTTTTATCATCATGTCCACAGATTAATAAAAAAAATCTCATAAGGTAGGGATTAGTCACTGGATAGAGATACTCATAATTATCATCCAAAAGAGCCTGACGAACCTCTGAGGAGACTGGATAAGCTTCCAAAGTGGCCTCCCGGTTTTCGGGAGCCCAGCTAACCTTTCCTTCAGGCCCTTGAAGGTCGAATAAAAGTTTATTAAGCCAATAATCAGTCGCCATTTAATTTATCCTTGGGATAATATGTCTTAGAGGATATTACGAGGGTTTGCAGATTAAGCGAACCCAAATCTCTTAAAATTCGATTGGTTGACAATTTACCAGTGGCACCCTTAATTTTCGTCTCCCACATCCACTAACAATAAGGCAGTAAATTATGTCCTTAAGTCTCGGATACCTGCTGCCAACCCGTGAACGCGCGATGGTTGGTATACATGAAACCGGGCCAATTTTAAAACTAGGCGACCATGCTGATAATATAGGCCTTGATTCAGTTTGGATTGGTGACTCCTTAATCGCAAAGCCGCGCCACGAACCCCTATCCATGGTCGCCGCAATCGCAGCCCGAACAAAGAATATAAAAATTGGAACGGGCGTTCTTTTGCCCATGTTACGTAACCCCGTACTTCTTGCACACCAAGTCGCCACAATTGACCAAATCAGTGAAGGCCGTTTCATTATGGGGATTGGGATAGCTCGAGACGTCCCAGCAATTAGAAACGAATTCAAAGCCGCCGGAGTACCCTTTGAAAAACGGATTGGTACAATGCTGGAACAAACGAAGCTTTGCCGTGCCTTATGGAGTGGAAAAAAAACGGATTGGGATGGTCGGTGGGATGTTAAGGATGCAGAATTAGCTCCACTTCCCCTAACAATTGGCGGACCCCCTATCTGGAGTGGCGGCGGTGTCTCTGCAGCACTTAAACGCTCTGCCCGTTACTATGACGGCTGGTTCCCCTCGGGCCCCGGCAACGGAAAAGATTGGAGGAAGAGTTGGATAGAGCTGAAGGGTTACGCTGAAGAAGCGGGAAGGAAACCAAAAGATATTACCGGAGCCGCCTATGTAACAGCAGCGATTAATGACGATATCACTGAGGCAAATTCTGAACTAAACAGCTACCTAGAAAATTATTATCTGCGGCCTGCAGAAGAAATTCGACGAGAACAATATTCTGTTGCCGGAGATCGTGCGAGCGTCACAGATTGGCTTAATGACTTTGTAGAAGGAGGCGCGGAACATTTGTGTATTCGATTCACAGGCAGCAACGATGAGAAACAAATGGAAGAATTAGCTCTCTTGCGCGAGCAGTGGTAATTCAAACCTATGAAAATTAATACCAGGAAGCCTCGAGCTCGTGTGGGATTAATTTTACCATCCTCAAACCGGATGCTGGAGCCACACGCAGCAAACTATGCACCACACGATGTTGCCTGGCACGTCACTCGCCTTCGAATGACTGGCCCCTATTTCATGCCAATTGATGAATTAATACCCAAAGTAACAGAAGCAGCTAGATTGTTGTACGATGCAAAATGTGATCCGATAGTTTTTCATTGCACAGCAAATTCGATGTCTGACGGAATTAAGGGAGAGGCACGAATAAAAAAAGCGATAGAAAAAGCATCTAAGAGACCAGCGATTACAACAGCATCAGCAACCATGTCCGCCTTCAAGTATCTTGATGCCAAACGTATAGTCCTTGTCTCTCCCTACCCCCGGAAGTCACACGAACACGAAATGAGTTTTCTAAGTGAAGCTGGGCTTGAGATTGTCGGCGAGAAGAACCTTGGTCTTAATGGCTCTGATGATTACTGCAGAATGCCAGCTTCGAAATGGTTTGATACCGTGCTTCAGATGAAGGATGACAAAGCGGACGCCTATTTTGTTAGCTGCGCCAATATTCAAGCACTGGACTGCTTAGAAGATATGGAGGACGCTCTTGGAGCTCCTGTGGTAACGAGCAACCAGTTAGTAATATGGAAGGCTCTGCGCATGGCTGGAATTAACGAAACTATTCATGGACTCGGTAAGCTTGCCGCCTGACTCATATCTTTTTCCAGATTAGTGAGGCCTTACTTCCTGGACCGCCCATAACCGGCGGAGATGCGGTCAACACCAAATTATCTCCTTCAAAAGAAACCTCACGTACTGTGGTAGTTCCTTCCAGTTTTGCATGAGCAGATAGCTCTATGTGATGAAATACCGTTTCGTTTTTAAGCTCAAATTCACCAAAATAACTGAAGTAATCGCCATTAGCTTGACGTGTCGCTGTAGCCATATGCCCTTCTGCTGTGTACTCCATCCGGCCGCCAGTGGGGGCATCTTCTTCTTTTCCCTGTGTTCCGTCGGCCTCGATAAACCGGAAGCCTACAAGACGCCAGGTCCCAATCATTTTTTCCCGTAACATAGAAATTACTCCCTTTACTTTTCCCAAACTAATAACTGGGGATTTATTTTACTAACCCTACGAAATATCAGAGGACCCTTGTTCAACACCAATTATCAATGAAAAGTGAATATTTTGCCCAAATTTACTGCAAGTCATTATAACTCTGATACCAAGTTTTGATTCAAAACAAATTAAAGTCGTCTATTAAATTGAATTAACCATAATCGATAAAAATTGATGGATACCAGAGAATTCCAATTAATTCCCCAAACATAAAGTAGAGCATCACGCCAGAAATTAGGGCATATGAAAATGCAAAAGCCGAAATAACTTTCGTATACATTTCCTACTCCCAGTAAGATTATTAATTAAAGTTTCTTTAGATTATTTTGTTGGTTAGACAGGCACGTCCCCTCTAACAGTAGTTCTAAGCATGGTGCGTAACTGATTATCGGGCACCGCGCCGCAGGCAAGATGGACCGTGCATCGGTTGTCCCACAAAAGGAGTTCGTCTTCTGACCAGCGGTGGTGGTAAATATTTTCCGGTTTTTCTAAATGATCGAAAAGTTCCAACAAAAGGTCTTCGCCCTCATCGGCATCCATATCAAATATATGCGTAGTAAAACGCCTGTTTACAAATAGGGTCTTGCGTTTGGTTACGTCATGCGTTCGGACCACTGGATGAACGACATCAGGCGTTCTGGCTTTTACTTCCGCTGACTTTTTTTCCCAAATCGAGCCGGCTTTGTCCTCTTCAGTCATGCTAGAAGGCGGTTCAAAACGTGGATTGTCAGCTAAGTCAAACTGATGGATCGCTTTTAAATCGGCAATTCTAATCTTTAATTTTTCAGGGAGGGTGTCATAGGCACGATACATGTTGGCCCATTCCGTATCACCGCCGTCCTCGGGTACGTCTATGGCGTACAGGAGGGAACATCTGCTGGGTAAGGCCATATATGAAAGGTCTGAATGCCAAATACTGCCGCCATCTCTGAGACTTAAATAATTTCCTTCCGCATCTTGTTCATTAGTTAACCATAATAATTCCGGGTAGTCCCTGAGCACATGCTTGCCACCGGGGTGAACCTCTAAATCTCCGAACCTGCGGCTAAATTCTATATGCTCTTCTTTGGTAATTTTTTGTCCAGGAAAAATTAAGAGTAGGTTCTCATGCCAAGCCGATAGAATTTCTTGAAAAACATCACTGGAGATTGGTGTAGATAGGTCGACACCCGTAACTTCGGCAGCGAGACTGCTGGATTTTTTGGTTACTCTTAGCTCCATATCGCCCTCGTGACCTATCTCATAAAAGTTATTTAAGCCTAATAACAACAATTATAAAAGGGGTAATTAAAACTAAGGTCAGGCGAACCTATTTCAGCATTTTCCAAGATATTCTATACATAATTACGCTATATGCCTGCTTTACGCGGGCGCCACCCTGCGCATGCGTGGTGTTGGCTCATCGTTCATGAATAGCTGTGCCATCCCGGCGGAGACACCAATTAATACTCCAATTTGCCAAGCTAAATCATAATTCCCAAAAACCCCAAAAAGAAGTCCGGCGCCCCAAGCTCCAACAAAAGAGCCAGTTTGGTGACAAAAAAACGAAAAGCCCGTAAGTGTTGCCATATTCCGTAAACCGAATATCTGCGCAACCAATCCCGTGACAAGTGGAGCCACACCGAGCCAAAGCAAACCCATAACGGCTGCGAACACTAATGTTGTTGTAGGCGTAGCGGGGAGTAGAAAGTACACAACGATAAAGCCGGAACGCAGAATATAAACAGAGCCCAATAATATATGCTTGGGATACCTACCTCCCATCCAGCCCAAAATATAACAACCGATAGCATTGAATCCACCAATCACAGCAAGCGCCTGTGCGCCAAGGGTCGGTGACTGACCGCAAATTTCCAAATAGACAGGCAGGTGCGCCGCAATAAAAATTAGCTGAAGACCACAAACAAAATAGGCAACAGACATCGTCACATAGCCCTTGTGTTGCCATGCCTCGGTCAAAACTTCCTTTATGGACATCCCCACTCCGCTTTCACCCGAAGCCTCCGATGAAGCAGTAGCCCCTAAAGCAACTTTATCACCTGCACCCGTAAAGAATGCAGCTGGAATCATCACAACACACATACCAAGAAAACCAACCATGGCCATTAGCCACCCATCGCTAGCCATGAGGCCTTGCGCGAGGGGAGCCGCGATGAACGTCCCGATAGAGCCAGCGGCAGAAATAGTTCCTAGGGT
>MDTB01049427.1_pt1 | contig 13184 bp, 13 predicted proteins | sample 811161 | NCBI WGS metagenome assembly MDTB01 (sample SAMN05326650, study PRJNA326480) | marine metagenome | isolation source: seawater | place: Mediterranean Sea | collected 2009 | reverse complement strand
TAAGCTATAAGTATGTTTGGATTGTTTCCATTGAATGTAGTAAATGTAATGTATATAAGGAGACATATGGAACCAAAAAACATAAAAGCTATAATATTTGCGATTGACTTATATATCCTTTCTTTTTCATCTGTTTCATTGTGCTTACTATTGTAATAAGAGATTGCCATAGATAAACTATCACCTATAATCGCAATAATTACAATCCGTGCGATACTGAAAACTGTAAAGTTCGCAGAGGTTAAACCTACAAGGAGATTAAAAACGGTAATGATCCCATCTGTTCCCGATAATAGTATAGGTTCAAGGTATTGATTTATCATTAGGAATGTTTTTACATTCTGGGGAATACTAAAAAAAATGATACACACGGGGATAAATGATCATCCCCCATCGCCACGCATTCGTTCTCCACACACTTTGCCATTCACATCAGTCGTTATAATGACTAACTCACAAATCACACAATCTTGTTTCAAAAAACACAATGAAAGAAAACAAATAGCTCATCATTACAACAAAGCTCTTATAAATGCTCGTGAAGAAAGATTAATGCCTGAGAATGTTGTTATACCCAAGATGACCAGAGAGAATGGATCATTTCCAGTATATATCGGTAAGAAAAAGCTGTCATTAGCATTCTTAAATAAAAACAACACAATTGAAGCGATATACTACAAGAATGACAATCATTCAATCCTAGATATTTCAACAAAAATAATCGTGTGTTGTGGAAAGAATAACTTAAGTTTGTTGATCAATTTCTTATGTAATCAATCAAAAATAAATTGTAATAATGTTCAAGTTGATAAAATATCACAATATATAGAAAACCAAATATAATATAGAAATGAAAGTGAAGATCTTTATGACACCTTCAAAATACAAACAATATGTAAAAGAAGTATCATTTTACAATTCAACACTTGAAGAAGGTATAACTAAGTGTTTTACCAATGGATATTGCTGGTATAAGTGTAATGGATGCTCATTTATGTCGAAACATAAACATGATGCAAAACGACATTATTCACGGATACATATCCATAATAAAAAATCATATAAACAAAGAAAACTGTAATCGATTTTGGAAATACAGATAAACGCAGAAAAAAAGATAGAAAATTGAAAAGAACCAGAACGAAAACTAAGAAGACTAAAAAAGAAAAATGTAAAATAGATAAATAGAGTTCCCCTCTCTTTTTACCACTTCTACACCCTATATTGATACCTAGATACTACAAAATCCTGATTATAAGAAGGAACACTCACGATATCTCCATCATATATCTCATCACAACCTATATGTTTATCACTACAAACCCTGTTATTGTGTTTAATATCTATCCTAAGTTTCATATCATTCTCTGTAACAGTATAATATTCATACCGATCATGGTGAAGACGTCTAGCAAAAAGTGGTAAAATGATCTTATCTTCACTTTGAGAAGAAAGTGTTCCTATCTGTTCAAAATTATCATTGTTGTATCTAGTAGGATATTCAGGGTTTTTTGTGGGATATGTTGGTGTTTTATCTTGCGGTAGGTCTTGGTGTATATGCGATGGTTGAGATGGTTGTGATATATGATGTTGTGTAGAATATACATCTCGGAAACTCAACAGAAATAGAACAAGGAGTGCTAGGAATATCACGACAAACACATAGATGCTAATCATAAATGTTGATACTTTCATCGTGTATTATCTTATAATAATATGTCTATATTTTTGTTGTTCTTGATTTCTTGTAAGCACTCAATAAGTGCTGTTGTATCACCCATAGCATCATGAGCATTCTTTATTTCTGCATCAGTACCAAATACCCATTTGTAAAACTCTGTCAGAGATGGATACTTGATACCATACGCATTCTTGATACCTATCTCATTCTTGAACCTTTTCATTGAACAATACAATGGCTTTTTATAGATTGTTTCAGCGATATCTTGATAACCCCTACGGATCAACTCGCTACATAAAATATTCATATCAAAATCGGCGTTGTGTGCAATAAATCCCTCACAATCGGTTAAAACATTCTTAATATCAGTGATTATATCCTTAAATAAAACACCATCTCTCTCTAAAATTTCTTCGGTAATTCCATGAAATCTTGTGCTATCCATAAGATCATCAACGTCTTTAACCTTGAACTCACACTCATACAACTTGTTATAATCTCGATCAACACCTATAATAGCTATCTGAACAACCCGAGATTTATCATACCTATTTGTATGTTGTGGAGGATAATAACCGGAACTACCGATCCCCTTTAACCTCACTGGCAATCCAGTGGTTTCTAAATCGAACACTAAAAACATTACTGGGGATTTTCAAAAAATTCGCGAGATATATATTATATATAAGTATAGTTCTTATATCATTTTTCTATTATATCACAAATAAAGAGAAAAACATTCACGAGATGTATGTAAAAATAGTAAATATTTCTTAAAAATTTTCAAAATATATAATTAAATGAATGAACTTATACAAATTATAAATACTTATGATTTTGAAAGTGATAAAATTATAAATCCGGATACTGGTAAAAATATCGATAAGAAAGGCAATACATTTAAACAATTATTGTCGAAATATGTAACAAAAAATAATCTTATTCAATTGATATTAAATGATGAATATGAAGAATATCAAATGAAATTGGATGATATTAATATTGATCTTGATCATAATTACTCAGTCAAATTGAAGTATTATTATATACTTGATGTATATCGATATTTTATTAATCAAGCTATTGATATTCTAGGTATTAATATAAACAAAAAAGAAATTGCTAAATTCATATAAAGACAATAATGAAGATGAAGATATAAAATTTATTATTCATATGATAGCTATGTTTCTCAAATCTAATGCTGATAAATCAAACTTAATGGATATGATAGATGAATTGGTGATTATTTACTTAGGACAGATAGGTTATGAAGAAAATGGAGAATTAATAGATTTAATAGATTTTATCAAAAGTTTAGATGTAAAGATATTTACTCAAGATATCAACAAAATAAAAAAATTATTGGTCCTAAAAGATATATCCGCAGCAAAGAGTTCTTCTAAGAGTTCTTCTAAGAGTTCTTCCAAATCACCTGTTTTTGAAAACTCTACTTCACCTGTAGAAATTAATAGTCGGTGTTTAGATAGATATGGTAAAATATCAAAAGACTATTTTAGAGAATTCAAAAACAAGATATTAAAATATTGTAATCAAAGATCAAGACAAGACCTAACAGAGGTTAAGGAAGAGATATTCAAAAAGTATACAATTGATAAAACAAAAATATTAAAATTTTTGGATAAAAGACAGATTCTTAATGATTTTATGAAAAAATGTAAAGATATTCACAAATACTCTATTGAAAATATACAATTTGTGAATTCAGATAAATCAAATTATATAGAGTATAATCTTCGAATTAGTGATATAAAAGATCTTATTTCATTATTGAAAAAAGAAATTATTGATAATTATGTATTTTCCCCTGTATGCGATAATAGTAATAAGTATATACCAAATGCCTCAATAAGTGATAAAAGCTCAGCAAAATTATTTGGTAATGGTTACACAGAATTTATACAAAATAAGAAAAAACAAACAGAATTCTTTACCTATATCGGTTATATTACTTACTTTATGGTTAAAAATGGATATGGTTTTCCGCTTGAATTACCACATTCTTTACTCATAAGACTTTTGAAAAAAGATAAAGAAATTTCAAAAGAAGAATTCATAATGTATGCTTTTGAAGATTGTAATAACACTAAATCATTAGTTGATACACTATCTATGAGTCCTGCTGATATTAATGCTATGTTAGGAGAAGATATACAACCTGACGGTGTGATTGATTATTTGTATAATAAATCAAAAGAAATGGTAAAATATGATGATCAACTCGTTAATGCATTTATTAAGGGGTTTCTAAGTTTTAATAATAAAGTTAAAAAGTTATCAGTTGATGAGTTGGATAAATTATTTAGAAATAATGAAAAGAATGATTTCTTAATAACACCTGAAAGAGTTTATGAAATTGTTATAAAACCAAATGAAACTATTTTGAGTAATTATAGAGAAAGCACGAAATTATCAATTAAATATGATACAGAAACGAGAATATATAAAGCATTCAAGAAGATCTTATTGAATGAAGTACCTTTTCCATTAGAATTTGCTAAGGCACAGAAGAAGAGATATAGAAAGAATAAATATCCATTAGATTGGATAGGTTTTATCAAAAGTTTAATGAAATATTGGAGTGATAATGAACAACTACAAAGATGGAAACAAACTAAAAGGAGTTATTCTATAAGGGATCACGATGGTAATATAAATACTAAAAATCCAATTTATTATAATATAGGAATTATTCAAGGAGGCACACCGGAAGAATTTAATATGATACAAGCACATACTTGTGGTCATAATTTAAATATTTCAAGAAACTTTGAAAAAGTATATGATACTGATACAGAACTTGTTGAAGCTTTGTATAAAGCTCTTTTAGATGAAGTGTCAAATCAACGTGGTTATAATAAGGTACAAGTAGAACCAGAGAGTGCGAGTAGTTCAAGTGGTTCAAAAGGTTCAAAATAAATAAATAAAAAATATATACATTTATTCCTTATATCATCTTTCCATTAATCAAAAAATGACACATACGTGCCAGAAAAGCATCTAAACACCTAAACATCATCATCCACTATGTCATATGAACTGAAAAAAGGTTTAGCGAATATCTTTATCAATGCGATTAAGAGTGAATACAAATACCAAAATATGATGACATTATATTCAATAAAACAAGTAAATATAGAATCATTTGAAGATATAAGAGAAAACTTCCAAAGGATCACTAAAAACTTTACCCTCATTGATCGTATCCAAACCCTAATCAATGATATATACGCAAAAGGTTATATAGTAAATGAGTGTGTTTTTCAAGTATATTGTGATAGTCTGTTTTGTTGTATTGAAGGTGGTGATGATATGACGGATAAACTGAATAATGTTATACATATCTTAAAAAACCCAGTTGAACATAAGATTGCGATAGTTCAAAAGATAACATTGAAGTAAAGAAAAAAGTGTAAGAAAGAGTGTAAGAAACATAAATGGCATTAATGAAAAAAGATTTTTACTATGAAAGTGGTTTTGCTGATCTCGTTTTAACTTTTCTAGTTTTACTTCTTTTAGATGCCATCTTCATATCCCTTATATACAAATGGTTCTCTGGGATGGTAAAAGATATTCAACATGGTGAAGAAATGAAGATAAGGAGTATGCCTGCGTTTCTAGTGTATCCTCTTTTAGCCATAGTTCTATATGTATTTGTTATTAGGGAAGCGAAAGGAAGAAACATTGCTGATATAGATATCTATTTGAAAGCAGGCTTGTTAGGCTTAGCTATTTACGGGACCTATGATCTTACTAACCTAGCGACACTAAAAGGATGGAGATGGCAATTCTCTGTTGTTGATATGTTATGGGGTGTTGTTGGATTTGTTCTCACTACGTTGATCACACTCTTTTTGATACGTTCGGTGGAAAAAATGTAAAAATTATATATTTCTATAATAGATGGAGATTTTACGCGAGTTTTCTAAACGAGAATGTAATATAGAAAAGTATCCACAACTTAATAATAGTATTAAAAAACTAGATAATTTCAAAGGATCATCTACTATTAAGGATAGTATCGCGAGTAATATACTTTATCATATCGCTGAGAAACTATCTAAGGAACCTAAAAGAAGATCACAACGTAAAACAAAAGCTGTTGAAAAGTTTAAGTCATCTAAAAGTAAAAAAGTTTGTGATCAAAAAAAGTTATCTAAATCAAAAAAAAAAGATCAATGTGCTGTCAAGATTAGACCAACTTTACGATTTGAAATAGATCTCAAAAATATTATTAAAAAAGCTAGAAAACGCCAACAACAAAAAAAAGATCAAGATGAAATGGATGAAGATTTTATAGAAGATGCTGATGAAGAAGATGAAGATTTTGTAAATGATGAAGAAGATGAAGATTTTATAAATGATGATGAAGATGATGCTGATGAAGATGCTGATGAAGATGCTGATGAAGATGATGCTGATGAAGATGCTGATGAAGATGATGAAGATTTTATAAATGAAGAAGATGAAGATTTTATAGATGATGATGAAATGATGGAAGAAGATGAAGAAGATGAAGAAGATGGTGAAATGAAAGAAGATAGTGAAGATGAAGAAGATGGTGAAAATGAAGAAGATAGTGAATATCTACCCTATTACGAAAAATACATTAAAAGTGATAACATAGAGAACACTAGATCACATTTTATACACACACTTCTTCTAGGAACACCTGGATGTGGAAAAACCACACTCGCTGATATCCTTGTTGATCTATGGACCTCTATTGATCTTGTTGATAGTTCAGCATATCTAAAAACTACACGTTCTGATTGGGTAGGTAGATATCAAGGTCAATCATTAGCAAATGCTAAAAAACTCATAAAAAAAGCACAAGGTGGTGTTATCTTTATTGATGAAGCCTATTCATTAATATCAAGTGATCATGATGATAGTTATGGATATGAAGTTCTTACAGAGATTGTAGAAAGTATGTCTAATCCTGATAAAAATGTTATCTTTATATTTGCTGGATATGAACACGATATGAAAAGATTGTTTGAGTATAACAGAGGTTTAGAGAGACGTTTCGGTTTTGTATATAGATTAGAAAAACCCACTGTAAATATCCTTATCGATATATTCTATAATCAAATTAAACGTTCTGGATGGAAAATCAGTAAAAGTAAATGTATCACTGACTTTTTCAAAACACATTACGAAAAACTCAAACATGCTGGTGGTAGCACAAACACTCTTATTTTTAATGCTAAACAAGCATACACCCTACGAAAAATCAAAAATAATGAGATGATTGAGAATGAGATAGAGCTAGAAGATCTAGAAGAGGCCATAAAGACAATGGAGAACAACCAGACATTCTTCAAACCTGAACCTATCCCTCATCATCTCTACACATAAATCAAAGTTTTTCACATTTTTTTGATATCATATAATGTAAAGTGTTATTTTTGTATATGTATGAAAATTACGATGACATAGAATTACCTAGTTATTTTCAAGAACATTTTGATAAACTCAAATTTTTTAATGGAAGTGATCAACAAATTGAAGCAATCTTTAAGATCATCTCCTATGTTATACCCAATACATCAGGGACCTATTATTATGATATATCTATGTGTTACAGATTAGGTGTAATACTACAAAATTGTTCAATTCAAGAGAAAACTAAATTGTTAAATTTAGGAATCCAATACTTTAAAAGTATCAAAAAAGGAGGTTTTAATGTTTTTAAACACAATGTGAATACACTTTCTAAAGTTATCTTAATATCATTGAACGGTAAGTATAATGTATTAAACATAGAACCTTACATCAATAACACGAAACAGATTGAAGAAAACAATTCCCATAAAACATATACAGATGATCTATATTACATATACCACAAAGTTCATAAAACACATTCTAAACCTAGATTATATAACTTGTATTACTATTGTTGTTCTGCTTTGAAGAATGAAGAAACACAATTATCTAGAGTATTTATCAACAAAATACTATACAACACAATTGATAGCGTTGAAAAGTTCCAGACACTTCTCTATGCCTTTTATGGAGAATACCCAGATTTTGATCAGTTGTTTTCGGTTTTCAAGAAGGTATTATCCAGAGTTGAATGGGATTTGATGGATATGTATTATATTGAAATATTATTGATTTTATTTGGACGATCTAAGATTATTTATTATCACCGTTTTGACAAAATTAGTATAAAAGAATTTGAAAGATTTGTCGAATTATCAATATTTTTATTGAATAAAGAAAAAGGCTATAAAAACGATAAAATTGATAAAAACGATAAAATTGATAAAAACGATAAAAAAGATAAAAGTAATGCTCACAACTTGAAACACAAAAAAATACTAAATCCACAACCACTATTTAATCAAAGGAATGGAGTATTGTTCTTTGATCAACAAGCTAATAATTTATGCGGAAATGATCATACAATACTCTCTCATAATATTGGTGGAGCTGGATATAGCATAGAAAATCATATGTTTATGAACGAAAAAACATTGGGTATTTCTATGTATAGTGATGTTTTTATGTGTTTTCAAGAGGTATCTAACAAGAACCTAAAAGAAACATTTAATAAGAACCACAGAAACTTCTTTTATTCACCTTGTCATTTTGTCAATCCAGAAACAATGACTGATTACTGTATGAATAATTATAGATATGGAATGATACAAACAAAACACAATCGCAATGAGTATATAGATGTGAAGGATACTATGTTTGGATCATATCAACATCTCAAAGATATTCTGTATAATTATTACAATAAGAAAAGAACAGCGCAAGATACCATTAACATTTTACAGATCACAAAGAATGATGACGATATCCATAGAACTTTGCTAGATGAAAAAGAAGATTGTGAAGATTGTGATGTGGTAATAAGTGGAAGAGACAGTAGTGTTTTTGAAGATGATAATAATGAATTTTATACAAGTTTTATCAAGAGATGTTTTAGACGCAATATTGTGGATGTAAAGAAAGGTAAGATTATCGTCGGAAAGATTGGGGATGATAAATATTATGTGTATTGTGATGAACGAGTAAATACGGGAAAAGATGTTTCTAAACACCAGCTTATGTCCGTATTTTCAAAGTCTTTTCTTGATCCATTTCTAACATCACCTTCCAGAAAAAACTTCATAGTGGGGAATTTGCGGAATATATTAGGACACATGTTTTTAGGTGTAAAAAACACTTTGGGAACTGAAGTGGTGATCAACACACATTTACAGTCAGGTGATCAGTTTGGTTTGAAAGATGGTATTTCTATGAATGAACTTATAAATCTAATCACAATGATTTGTGGGCTAAACTATGACATTTTCTTTAGAAATGTAAAAACTGTTGTAATAGCTGGTGATTTTAACTTAAACAGCGATATAATTGCTAAGATTATTACAAACAATGTTGTCATTCATAAAGATTTTAAGGATTACAAGTTTTACATTATGTTTGATAATATGAAAACACATCATAAGTATGAAAAAAAATTGAATGATTGTTGTGATGATTGGGAAACTACTTTCAATAAGATCAAAAAGAAACAACCGTCTAAAATAACTGATGAAGATGTGAAATGGGTGAGAGATGAATTGTCAAAAAACTGTTCTCAAGATCAATATGATCAAATGATAGATTTACTTAAATCTATTGGGATGAATGGACAGAACGTACAAAAAGGATGTATAGACAACATTATAGTTTTTTCCAAAAAACACATTGATAATGTAAGTGTTGATACTGGTTTTCGTAAGGATAATGTAAAATCAACAAAACAATTTCAGAAAATATTTGATGGTGATCTGAAAGAACTAAAAAAACTGAACATTAATGATAACCGCCTTGATATAACAGACATTAACCATCTGGCTCAACATTTTCTCAGTGATCACTCACCAGTCGTATCATCATTCTCACATCAACCGAGTATGTTAATGCGATTTTTACGCAAATTTACATCATTAAAAAATGCTAATTTGAAATAAGTGTGAGAGTGTGAGAGTGTGAGAGTGTGAGATATGACAGATGATACATATACCAAGATTGATTCAATATTAGGTAGTTTTTATGATAACAATATGATCCCTCACTATGATGATAATTTTGCGAAAGAAATTATAAAAATACCTAAGGATGTCTTTGAAAAAAGATTAAAGGATGTTGAAAAATACAGACGTGTTCTAAAAAAAATAGAAAAAAAACCTAAGATTATTCAAAAATCAGTTGAATGGCACAAAAAAAGAAGTAATATGTTATCTGCTAGTGAAACCCACAATTATCTCAAAATGACTAAAAGTGTGTTAGAAAAGAAGAAGCAAAAGTGCCTTCAACCCATGTTCCAAAGCAGTGCTATGGAATGGGGTTGTATTTTTGAGAGAGTGGGTAGGGAGATATATTCTCATATGAACAATATTTCTGTTACTGAATTAGGGTTTCTAGTTCATGATCAAATCAAATATTATGGAGCTTCACCTGATGGTATAACATCTACAGGTGTTCTTGTAGAGATTAAATGTCCTAAAACACGTGTTATTGATGGTAAGATCCCTGAAAGATATATATCACAGATGCAAGGGCAGATGGCAGCCTGTGGCCTAAAAGAGTGTGATTATGCTGAATTTAAGTTTGTTGAAATAACAGAAGATGAATATTTAAAACAAATAGAAGACACTTCACAATATTTTGGTATTGTTGTGAAAGGTGATCAAAGTGATCAAAGTGATCAAAGTGATCAAAGTGATAACTATATTTATAGTGATCTGTTAGATACTGTCACAAACTCTTATATAAAGATGAAAGAATATTCTGGTCCTAAGATCTATTGGAAATTGGATAATTATAATATAGTAAGAACATTTTTTGATGAAAAAGAATGGGATAACAAATATACGCCGAAATTGAAAGAGTTCTGGGAACTTGTTCAAAAGGATAACGGTGAAAGTAAAAATCGTGAATGGCTCAGACAGATGATAAACTGGTTTATCTCTGTTTTTTAGATATATAAGCGATGGTTCCGCGATGTATCAAACAACATAAGATTTGTAATCTCGTTTGTGGCTTGTTTCTCTTTTATTGACATTTCGCGAGGAGTTAAAACTATTTCGGTTTGGGTTCCTTTAGTGATAAGCTTTGTAGGTTTTTTATCACGTTTGTTGATACAACAAGGTAGCATTTTGTATTGTTTTTTATTGTTTTGTTTTTTATTGAGTTTATTATTTTATTCCTATATGTTTTTTATAATCTCCTATTCCCAATATTCAATAGGAAACTGTTTATTATATAAAAATTTATTATTGAATATTGCAATATCCGGATTTAAATCATAATCTGGATCGATGATAATTGATCGGGTATCTTCTACTATATACATAAATAATGTTTTTTCATATCCAGTGTTTTGTATGGCGATAATAAGATCACCTGATTTCATCTTTTTCTCTATAGAAATTAGTATAAATATTTTTGTGATAGCAATATTGATGTTGTTGATGTCATCAACGTTGTTATATTTAGTGGCAACGATATTGTATAATTTTTTGGATTGTTCATAGTCAATAAATAACCTTCCACACTTCTTTTGAGTTGAAGGGAGATAATAGAATTTATCTTTGTATTCATTGATTATGTCGAGAATATTCATTAATGTGAGTTAGGAATAAATTACTGTCATTTTTTGGAAATATATAATGTTGTGTTTGTTAATTCAACAAAATTATTATATCAATATCTAAATAACAGTTGTATTACATTTTAGTATGGCATCCGGATACGATCAAAACATCCTTACTTACAACCAAGTGGTTGTTGGAGATCAACTTCAAGGTATAAAAGTTAAGAATCGCCTATATACAACCAATGAGTTTATCGCTGCTGCGGTGCCTTCGTTCCCTGAAATATGGTATCAATTTCATAGTGATGATCCTCTTCGCAATGTAGGTAGTATTCAATGTGAGTCCTCAATTGCTACCACAGGTCTCACTATCACACCTGTTGTCGATAATGATATGATAGGTGTTGGACATTACCTAACAGTGAATAATAAGACTGATATCGCCGATGATACTATTCCGAAACTGATGAAGACTTCAATGGATTTTACCATTTCTTTATGGTTTAAGGCTACTGGTATTCAAACACTTCTTGATATGGAAGATTTCTTTAAAGTTGTTATTGATACTAGTGGTGGGACAATAACCGTTGGTACTTCCACTAACAATGATGTGTATGAAGGACTCAGTTTTGAAAATACTGATTGGAATCATTTGGTGATCCGTAATGATACCTATCAATATCTCAAAGATAAAGATACAAACGCTGATGGAGAATTGAGGATTTGGTTAAATAAAACAGATGCTAATGATACTGGATATTCCCATTCAAAGAGTATTGTGTATGGGAATATTGCGAGTGATACTAAAGTTTCTATTGGAAATGACACAAATACTGATATTGATATTGCTGATCTCAGGTTTTTTATGAAGGCGCTTGACAATGAGGATGTTGCTACCTTAAAGAATATTGGTTCTTTGAATAAAAGAGTTGTTGGTTCAGCTGGTGTCACAAATGGACACCATATGTCGAATAATCTTCTTAATTCTGATTATTTGAGTATAAGTGATCGTAATCAGGTGTCTGCATCTTGTTGGGTATATTGTGATGGAAATAGCAATGTGGATGTATTGACAGTAGGGGATATTGTTGTTAATATTACGGGAGGAACTTCAAGTGTTTTTGTTTTGAAAACAGCTTCGGGAGGAACGATACTTGAAACTCCGGTGAGTGCTTATAGTTCTAGTGGTAGATGGTTCTATGTAGCACTTAGGATTGACGTTAATTCTAAAGACATTGTTCTCAATGTAGATGGCAGTGTTGGATATACTGTGTATCTGAATGCGATGAGTAATATTACTTCTGTATCTGCTTGTGAAGGGGCTGAGGATTTGCGTGTTTGGTATGAATTTGTTGATCACAGGGTTCTCTTGAATACTTGGATCAGTGGAGCAAAGGGATACAGCGGGATAAATCAAAAACTTTTGGGACTTCCGGCTGTATGGAAAACAGATGCCATTGACGTTAATAATAAAGATTTTGTTGTTCAATACGGAGGTGATGTTGAGATGTTCTATGGTGTAAAGGTGGTAGGTTCAAAGATTACCTATGCCGTTGGGAGTGGTGGATCAGGCGAGTTATCGTTTTCTGCTACAGTAAATCAAGGTTTTAGCATTGTCAAAACACAAGATACATCTTTTAATGTTACCAGTTATAATCCTCCTACTGTGTATTCTGACGATACTTCTTTAAGTGTGGTTACAGAGAGTGAAACTGAAAATGATTATGTATATGCCACACTAAAATATGATCCAAATCACGTGAATGTTGAAGACCGGACCGAATATACTTTTACACTTACCGACCATAATTATAATAATGGTGATAAAATCCCGGTGAATATCTTTGTGGTAGGTGGGGGAGGTGCTGGTGGTGTTGGTGG
>MDTB01229004.1_pt1 | contig 13185 bp, 12 predicted proteins | sample 811161 | NCBI WGS metagenome assembly MDTB01 (sample SAMN05326650, study PRJNA326480) | marine metagenome | isolation source: seawater | place: Mediterranean Sea | collected 2009 | reverse complement strand
TTAGCTGCAAGAAAAAATAAAAGAATTGTAACTTTAAATGAATTTGAAGAGGCCAAAGATAAAGTCATGATGGGATCAGAACGTAGATCAATGGTAATGACTGAAGAAGAAAAAACTTTAACTGCTTATCATGAGGCAGGTCATGCAATAGTAACTATAAATGAAAATGCAGCTTATCCTATTCACAAAGCAACAATAATTCCAAGAGGAAGAGCTTTAGGTATGGTTATGCAGTTACCAGAAAGAGATGAATTATCTCAAACACGAGAACAGCTACATGCTCAATTAGCGATAGCAATGGGGGGCAGAGTAGCTGAGGAAATAATATTTGGAGAAGATAAGGTGACCACAGGAGCTTCAAGCGATATCGAACAAGCTACTAGAAGAGCGAGAGCTATGGTAATGAAAGCAGGATTAAGTAAAGAGCTTGGACCTGTCGCATATGGCGAAAATGAAGAAGAAGTCTTTCTCGGAAGGTCTGTTGCAAGACAGCAAAATATGTCAGAGGAAACTGCACAAAAGGTAGATGCAGAGATCAGAAAAATTGTTGATAAAGGCTACGAAAGAGCAAGAAAAGTATTAACTGAAAAAATTGAAGATTTACATAAGTTGGCTAAAGCTCTTTTAACTTACGAAACACTTTCAGGCGAGGAAATAGAGAATTTAATCAATAAAAATGTTTATCCAAAAGATAAAGAAGATATTAAAATTGAAGACGATGATAAAGGTTCAGCCTTAAGTTCACTAGGACTTAAACCAAAAATAGTTCACTAAGTAATTTATGGAAAGATATTACACTAGAGTGTGTAATTTCTATTATGGCATACAATCACAAGATCTAGTTAAGAAAAAAAAATCTCTTCCTCTACACAATATTAAAGAAATTTCTTTTGATCAGATTGAAATAATAACAAGAAAATCAAAAAAGAAAATTCATATTAATGAGATTAAGTATTTATCAAATTATCTTAAAAAAAAAATAAATTTTGATTTAAAAAGGATTACATCAAAAAAAAAAAACTTTTCAAATCTTAAATTTAGTAAAATTCCAAATCTATTGGGTGTTTTAAATCTTACTCCTGATAGTTTTTCTGATGGAGGAAAATTTAATACAAAAAAAAAAGGCATTAAGCAGGCAAAAAATTTATTTAATTCAGGCGCAAATTTAATTGATATAGGAGGAGAGTCTACTAGACCAGGATCAAGAACTATTAACGAAGATGTGGAATGGAAAAGAATTTGTAAAATTCTGAAATCACTTAGTAAAAAAATTCCAATATCACTGGATACAAGAAAATCAAATATAATGAGAAAAGGAATAAAAATAGGGGTTAAATTAATAAATGATGTATCTAGTTTAGAGTACGATTACGAAACAATTAATATTTTACGAAAATATAAAACGCCATTTGTTTTGCAACATTCAAAAGGTAATCCTGAAAGTATGCAAAAAAAACCTACCTACAAAAATGAATTATTAGATATTTATGATTTTTTCGAGACAAAATTAAAATATTTGCGATCGAAAGGTATTAAACATAATAATATAATTATTGATCCAGGAATAGGATTTGGAAAAAATTTGAAACATAATATGAGTTTAATTAGCAATATTTCTATTTTTCATTCGCTAGGTTTTCCTATACTTGTTGGAAGCTCAAGAAAAAAATTTATTAAGGATATCTCTAAAAAAAATGATAGCAAGTCACGAATTGGAGGTACTTTGGCATCTTCTATTTATTTAATGATACAAGGAGTTCAAGTTTTGAGAATTCATGATGTAAATGAAGTTTTACAAGGTATAAAAGTTTTTAAAGAGATAATTAAAAATTAATGGCAAAAAAATATTTTGGTACCGATGGTATTAGAGGCGCGATTAATAGTAAAAATATTAATGGCGATATGTTTTTTAAGTTTGGTTTGGCTTCTGGAACTTTTTTTAAATCACAAAAAAAGAAAAAACAAATAGCTATAATTGCGAAAGACACAAGACTTTCAGGTTATATGCTTGAGCCAGCTTTAGTATCTGGATTAACTTCTGCTGGTATGAATGTATTTACTCTAGGTCCTTTGCCAACTAATGGCCTAGCTATGCTCACCAAAACCATGAAAGCAAATATGGGAATTATGATTACCGCCTCTCATAACCCACATTTTGATAATGGTTTAAAATTATTTGGTCCAGATGGAATGAAACTATCTGATAAAATAGAAAAGGAAATAGAAAATTTAATCGACAAAAATATATTAAAAAATTTATCTGATCCTAAAAAATTAGGACGTGTGAAAAGGCTTGAAACAGGAACTCAAGATTATATTAAAATATTAAAAAAAAACTTTACTAAGGAGTTTACTTTAAGAGGGTTCAGGATTGTAATTGATTGTGCAAATGGAGCTGGATATAAAGCTGGGCCTGAATTGTTGAGATCATTGGGAGCAAAAGTGTTTCCTATTGGAGTAAAGCCTAATGGTTTAAATATTAATAAAAACTGTGGATCAGTTTATCCAAAAAACATTAAAGTAGCGGTAAAAAAACATAAAGCGCATATTGGTATTTCATTGGATGGTGACGCTGACAGAATTATTATGTGTGACGAAAAAAGTAACATAGTTGATGGCGACCAAATTATTGCAGCTTTAGCCTCTAGTTGGAAAAGTAAAAAAATGTTGAGGGGAGGAGTGGTTGGCACATTAATGTCAAATTATGCTTTAGAGACTTACTTTAAAGCTAATAATATTAAATTTATTAGAGCAAATGTTGGGGATAGATATGTAAAAGAAAAAATGCAAAGGAATAAATTTAATTTGGGAGGTGAGCAATCTGGACATATAATTCTTGGAAAATTTGCTACTACTGGGGATGGTTTGTTAGTTGCTCTTGAGGCATTATTTGCTTTGGGAAAAGGCACAAAAGCTAGTGAATTTTTTACAAAATTTAAAAAAGTTCCACAAATACTAAAAAATATAGATGTAAAAAATAAAAATATAATTAATAAACCAATTGTTAAAAAATCAATTAATATTGCACATAGATTAATCAAAGGAAAAGGAAGAATCTTAGTTAGAAAGTCTGGAACAGAGTCAAAAATAAGAGTAATGGGTGAAAGTGAAAATAAAAATCTTTTAATAAAATGTATAAATATTATTACTAATAAAATTAAATAATTTGAAGCCAAAATCTAAAGTATTAATTATTGCAGGATCAGATTCTTCTGGTGGAGCAGGAATACAAGCTGATATAAAAACTGTTACAGCACTGGGATCATATGCTATGACAGCAATAACAGCTGTTACAATTCAAAATACTACTGGTGTAAAATCAATAGTTACGATTAATCCTAAGGAAATTTTTAATCAAATTATATTTACCTCTAAAGATATTCAACCACATGCTATTAAAATTGGAATGTTACATTCTACGAATGTAATTAGATCCGTAATGAATGCCTTAAATCAAACTAAATTAAAAAATATCGTTTTAGACCCAGTTATGGTTGCAAAAGGGGGCACAAAATTGATCGATAAAAAAGCTATAAATTTACTTAAATCAAAATTAATAGAGAAGGTATTACTCATTACTCCAAATATTCCTGAAGCAGAAATTTTAACTAACACTAAAATTAAAACAAAAGAGGATATGATTTATGCTGCCACCAAATTAATTGAATACGGGGCCAAAAATGTTCTTATTAAAGGTGGGCATTTAAAAAATAAAATGGTGAATGACGTATTTTTGAGCAAAAAAGATATAAAAATCTTTTATAGCAAAAGATATAAAACTAACAATACTCACGGTACAGGTTGTACATTATCTAGTGCAATCTCAACATTTCTATCATGTGGAAAAACAGTAAAGAGATCTTGTGAGCTTGGGATTAAATATGTAAATTTAGCAATTAAATCAAATCCAAACTACGGCAAAGGTCATGGTCCAATTAATCATTTAAACTCTGTGAAAATAAATAAAAAATTTAAATAATGAAAAATATTGTAGTCGTTGGATCTCAGTGGGGGGATGAGGGGAAAGGAAAGATCGTTGATTGGCTGTCTCAACAAGCAGATATTGTAGTAAGATTTCAAGGAGGACATAATGCAGGTCATACTCTTGTAATAGACGGTGTAACGTATAAATTAAGATTACTTCCTTCAGGAATAGTAAGAAAGAATAAAATTTCAATTATAGGTAACGGTGTAGTCGTTGATCCATGGGCATTACTTGAGGAAATAGATGAAATAAAATCAAAGGGAATAGATGTAAATGTAAATAATTTTATCATTTCAGAATCTGCAAATTTAATTTTACCATTTCACAGAGAAATGGATGAAATTAGAGAAGATGCTGCTGGTAAAGAAAAAATTGGTACGACACGAAGAGGAATAGGTCCAGCTTACGAGGATAAAGTTGGAAGAAGATCAATAAGAGTGATGGATTTAAGGTCTGAAAAAAATTTAGATCAAAGACTAGAGTCTGTTTTGATACATCACAATGCAATAAGAAAAGGACTAGGGAAGAAAATTTTTGAAAAGGATAAACTTAAATTAGAGTTGTTAAAAATTGCACCTGAAATATTAAAATTTTCTCAACCAGTTTGGCTTAAAATTGACCAATTTAAAAAACAAAAAAAGAAAATTTTATTTGAAGGCGCGCAGGGAATATTACTAGATGTAGACCATGGTACTTATCCATATGTTACATCATCTAATACAGTTGCTTCTAGTGCCGCAACAGGAAGTGGATGTGGACCAAATTCTATTAATTATGTTCTCGGAATAACAAAAGCCTATACCACTCGAGTTGGCGAAGGACCTTTCCCAACAGAATTGAAAGATGAAGTTGGAGAGCTATTGGGGACTAAAGGAAGAGAATTTGGAACAGTAACGAGTAGAAAAAGAAGATGTGGTTGGTTTGATGGTGTGTTGGTAAGACAAACTATTAAAATATCAGGAATAGATGGAATTGCGCTAACTAAGTTAGATGTATTAGATCATCTAGATGAAATTAAGATGTGTGTTGAGTACGAACTTGATGGAAAAAAAATTGATTATTTACCAGCAGCAGTTGAGGATCAATTAAAAATAAAACCAATATATAAATCCTTTCCTGGATGGAAAGAATCAACCAATGGAATAAAAAATATAGAATCTTTACCAGCAAACGCAAAAAATTATATTTTTGCAGTGGAGAATTTTATTGGTGCTAAAGTTTCAAGTATATCTACGAGCCCAGAAAGAGATGATACAATATTAATTGAAAATCCTTTTGATATCTAATTAGCAGGTAATAAATTTTTTGATTTAGCTAAAAGAAGCATTTGCTTTTGCAGTTTCTCAAATGCTTTATTTTCAATTTGTCTTACTCTTTCTCTACTAATTTTATATTTCTTACTTAAATCCTCAAGAGTGGTAGGATTATCATTTAGCCTTCTTGAGTATAAGATTTCTCTTTCTCGTTCATTAAGAATTTTAATAGAGTCATTTAATAAACTTTTCCTTTGCTCCATTTCTTCGTGATGCGCAAATTTTAAATCGTGGTCTAATTCCTTATCAACTAACCAGTCTTGCCATTCATCTCCATCCTCACCTACTTGGGCATTTAGAGAAAATTCTTTACCTGATAACCTTCTATTCATAGAAATAACTTCCTCTTTGCTTACATCAAGTTTATTTGCAATATGATCTACATGTTCGTCTCTTAAATCCCCCTCTGTCTGCGGTGCAATTTGATTTTTAATTTTTTTTAGGTTAAAAAACAATTTTTTTTGAGCGGTGGTAGTTCCAATTTTTACCAAACTCCAAGATCTTAAAATATATTCTTGAATAGAAGCTTTTATCCACCACATCGCATAGGTCGCTAATCTAAAACCCTTTTCTGGTTCAAATTTTTTAACTGCCTGCATCAATCCCACATTACCTTCTGATATCATTTCGTTTATTGGCAAACCATAACCTTTATATCCCATTGCTATTTTTGCAACTAATCTTAAATGACTTGTAACTAATTTTTCTGCAGCTTTAATATTGCCAGTATTTTTCCAATTTTTAGCTAACATGTATTCTTCCTCGGCAGCTAGCATTGGAAACTTTTTTATTTGATCTAAGTATGCAGATAGACCACCTTCATTAGATAAAGTTGGCAAGTTATTACTTACAGTATTATTCATAAGTAGATTTATTTAATTAATTTTATTAAATTTTCAACGATTTATTCTTGAGTATTTTTAAGCATTTTTAAAATAGAGCTAAGCTCTTTGGGCAATATTGATGAAAAAAGCATTTTTTTATCATTTTTTGGATGAATGAAACCAAGAGTTTTAGCGTGTAAAAATTGCCTATTTAACTTAAGGATGGAGTCTTGAATCTCTAAATCAATATTTTTAAGCTTTTTATATTTCTTTTTATATTTATCATCTCCAACTAAACTGTTTCCTTTATAATTCATATGAACTCTGATTTGGTGCGTTCTTCCTGTCTCTAGTTTACATTCAACTAAACTTAAAGTAGGAGTTTTATTATTTTCGAAGATTTCTAGAGTTTTATATTTTGTAATTGCTTTTTTACCTTTAGTGCTACTAACCTCCATAATCTGTCTATTTTTTGAACTTCTTGTTATAAAAGTTTCTATTTTTCCGGTTAATGGTCTAAGCTTACCCCACAATAAAAGTTCATATTCCCTTATAATAGTGTGCTTACTAAATTGTTTCGACAAGCTTTCATGAGTTAAATTATTTTTAGCAATTACCACTAAACCAGAAGTATTTTTATCTATACGGTGAACAATACCTGGTCGTAACTCATCACCAATATTTGATAAAGAATTTTTATCATAATTTATTAACGCATTAACTATTGTTTTGTCATAGTTTCCAGCTCCTGGGTGCATAATTATTCCAGCAGGCTTATTTATTACTAATAAGTCATTGTCTTCATAAACTATTTCTAATTTGTAATTATAGGGTTTAAGATTTGCATTCTTTGGCTCTGGAATTTCTAAAATTATTTTATCACCGTTATTAACTCTCTTAGAAGGATTATTTATTAATATATTATTAATTTTAAGTTTTTTATTTAAAATTAGGTTTTTAATCCTTGTTCTACTAATTATTGGTTCCCTTTTATTTATTAATACATCAACCCTTCGGTTATTCTCATTTTCAGTGACTATAAAGTTAATGTATTTTTTCATAAATTATAATATTAATATTATATGCGCTTGTAGCTCAACTGGATAGAGCGCCTGACTTCGGATCAGGAGGTTCTGGGTTCGACTCCTAGCAGGCGCACCATTTTTTAATAACTTTCATATTTAGTTTTAATTATTTTCATTACTCTCTTAGAAGAATTTCCGTCTAAATATTGATGAAATTTTTTTTTGAATCTTTTAATTTTTGCATCATGTCTTATTTTATTTTTTAATATTTTATTAATTGAATTAATAAATTGAGATTGATTGTAAACTTTATCTCCAATAGCTACCTCATCATATTTATAAATTAGACCTCTTTTTTTTATATAATCTTTTAAATCATAAGGGATAAAAATTGTTGGAATATTTATGAGTAAAGCATCTGCATAAATTGTTGAGTAATCGGTTACTAAAATATTTATAAAAGGTAAAAATTCATTAATATCTTGCATTTCGTTGAATGATAATTTTTTTATATTTGAAAATTTGTAAGGAAAAAAATTATTTCCTTTTTCGTTATTTATTTTATTGGAGTCATTAATATGAGGTCTTAAAAAAAGTATTATTTTTTTTTTTTTTAAAAAAACGTTAAAATTTGATAAGTTTTTATCCTTAAATGGAAAAAAATCAGAAACTATACTTTCTTTATGTGTTGGTGCATAAAGAATTATTTTATTATTTAAATATTTATTAATTTTCCATGGAACGACTATTTTTTTTTTATTAAATAATATATCGTTCCTAGGTAAACCCGTTACATAAATTTTTGATAAGGGAAATCTGTTCATTTTAGACATTTTTTTTTTATTTTCTAAGGAACTAGCACAAGCAATAGTGACATCTTTCGTAAAATTATTATTTGGATATTCAAATTTTTTTGACCAATTTATGCCGTGCCAAAGTTGAATAACTTCTTTATTATTTGGTGTTTTGCAAAAAGGAAAAACATCATGTAAAGAATTTGAAATTATTACAATTCTAGCGTTCAAGTATGTTTTCAAACCATTAATAGACCAAAGTACCTTAATATTTTTATATTTATAGGATTTATATATTTTCTGTTTATCTTTTTTTGTATCAACTAACCATACCACCTCAAATTCTTTGTGATGTTTTAGAATATATATAAATAATGCTTTAGAGTTATCTGAGAAGAGCCTATTTTTTTGGGAAAAAACAATCAGATTTTTTTTTTTTTTAAAAAAAATATCTACTATAAAAATTATTAATGACAATAAACGATAAAATAAATTATGAGTTTTTTTAAATATATAATTAAGAATTTTGAAAGAAAAATTATGTTTTCTCATATTAATTTTCTTTAATTAAAAACTTATAAATGTTGTCTGAAATAAATTTATTACCCTCAACAGATAGATGACTACCATAAAATTTATTTGTGAAAAATTTTTTTTTTAAATTTTTTTCCATCAAATTTGTAAGATCTAACAATCTAATTTCTTTTGATAGCTCATTTTTAAAAAATTTTTGATATTTTAAATTAGACACTTTAAATTTAAGATCAAGGTATTGTGGCATAATAATTAATAGCGGTATATGATTTCTTGATAGTGCAATATTTTTAAATTTTTTTATCAACTCTACAAATAATTTTTTTGAATATTTCTCTTTATATAATTCATGTGCTTCCAAAATATTATTTTTCATTACTTCGTACATAAATAGGTTTGACTGATCCTTTTTCCGAAAAAAATAAATATATGTTATCTTTAAATTATAATTTAAATTTCTAATATAAGAATAAAGATAAGGAAATTTAAATAATTTTTTTTTAAATCTTTCTAAATAAAATCTATCAGTTTTAGCTATTTCTTTGACAACTTTTTTTAAACTTCTTATATTTGTCTTTTTATTTATCGGATTTTTTCGTAAATAAAGTTTGTTGTTTTTGAGATAAAACTTAGATTTAAAACCATTTATATTTCCAAATTCCAAAAAATGTTTCCATTGGGATTGTATTCTACAAATTGTTTCGGGAACTATTCCTATTATAATAAATTTTACAGACTTATTTAATTTAGTATTGGCATACTTAATAATAGCTTGATCTAATCCATAGTTACCAAGTCCATAATTTAAAATATAAAATGGTTTATTTTTTGAAATATTTTCTTGCCAAGTGTATTTGTCCTTAACTTCTTTACAAAATACATATGAGTCTCCAAAAGAGGCGTATTTAGCAATTTTATTTTTAAATTTACTCTTTCTTGAGCCATCATGGTCAATATTGAATTTAATTTTTTTTCCTCCAGAGCTATCATATCCTGAAGAATTTGCTTTTCTTGTCCAACCCAAATTTTTATCAAAACTATTTTTTAAATAATTTTCAAATTTTTTTTTATCAAATTTTGGATAACTGTCTTTTTCTTCAATGAACCATTGAAATTTTTTTTTTATGCTTTTTACTAAAAGTTGAACTACTAGTTCAAAAAGCAGTAATATGATAATAATAATTAAGAGTTTCAATTTTTTTAATTTAGAATTAATATAAACTATTTTTAAAAAAGGTTTTAATAATTTTATTCACCAATATTAATCAATGTTCCTTTATCTCTTGCTTTATCGAAAGAGTAATAAAATATAGTTATCGCAATTAAAAAATAAAAACCATTAAGATAAAGTGCATTCACAATATTCTCATAATTTACGGCTCCATTAACCAGTATATTTCTAGTTTCTTCAAAAATATAAACCAGAGGAAGAGCATAGGCTATTGATTGAAAAAAACTTGGAAGAGTCTCTACCGGATAATATACACAACCAAATGGAGCTAATAAAAACATTGTAGACCAAGAGATATTTTCAAATGACGGACCAAATCTCATCAATCCAGCTGACACTAATATACCTAAAGTAATTCCAAATATATACAAACTTAAAAAAAGAAAAGCTAAGGGAAGTCCTAGTTTCAAGAGAGATATACCAAATAAGGGAGATGTTAATAATATAGCAGGAACAAGACCTATCAAAGCTCTAATTAAAGCAGTAAAAACTAATGAGATTATAATTTCACTAATTCTCATGGGTGCAATGAAAAGATTGGTAAAATTTCTACTCCATATTTCCTCCAAAAATAACATATTAAAACCAATACTTGTTCTAAACAGAAAATCATAAAGAATTGCACATGACAGAATTACTCCTACAGTTCCACTGTAGTAAGTACTATGTTCTGCAAAAAAATTTGAAATAAATCCCCATAAAGTTATTTGAATTGATGGCCAATAAATCAAATCTAATATTCGTGGAAATGACCTACTTATTAGGTAGAAATGTCTTAAAAAAAGACCATAAATTCTGTTAATACTCATTTTTACTCCTAACTATTTCCAAAAATACTTCTTCAAGATTTTTCATACCATGTTTTAAGATCAGCTGATTAGGTGTTCCCCTATCCATAATAACACCTTCTTTCATCATTAAAACTGAATCACAAAGTCTTTTAACTTCTTCCATATTATGAGAAGCTAACAATACTGAAATTTTTTTTTCTTTTTTGTAGCTCTCCAAAAATGATCTAATAAAATCTCCTGTTTCAGGGTCTAAAGATGCAGTTGGTTCATCCAGCAGAAGTACAGAAGGGTCGTTTATCAAAGCTTTTGCTAGACTTACTTTATTTTTTTGACCTGAAGAAAGCTCACCTGTTATTTTGTCCAAAAGGTCAGTGAGCCTAAGTTTTTCTGAAAGATAATTAATACGATCTTCCAAATGGTTAATATTATATAACTTACCATAAACAATTAAATTTTGTTTTACCTTTAGCTTTTTAGGAAGCTCAATGTAGGGAGATATAAAATTCATTTTATGAAGAAGAGATATTTTATTTTTTTCTATGTCTTTTCCATTAATTAATACACGACCACTAGATGGTTTTAATAAACCTAATATCATTCCAATAGTTGTTGTCTTTCCACAGCCATTAGGTCCTAATAAACCAACAATTTCATTTTCATTTATTTTGAAACTAATATTACTAACAGCATTTTTGAATTTATATTTTTTAGATAGGTTTGTTACTTCAATTGAATTTGTCATTTAATATCTTGATGCTCTTTTTAAACGATCATTAATTGTTTGTCCTATCCCAATATTAGGAATTTTTTCAACAGCTATTTTCTTATAACCTTTATTTTTAATTTTTCGCATTAGAGGGTATAAATTTTTAGCAGCTGTTGAAAGGTTATTATTTTTGGTTAGATAAAAATAATCTAAAAAATTTATTTTTCTCTTTTTAACTAATAAGAACGCTTCTCCTTTTCTTAGTTTTTTTGCATTCATTCTTAGTGGTATGCCTGGAGAATAATGAAGTGAGAATAACCCAGGGGAAATCTTATTTTTAGATTTATTTTTAACTAAAATTTTTTTTTTAAAAACTCTTTTTATTTCAGAAACATTAAGCCCTCCGAGCCTTAATACTGTTACTTTATTTGTAATATTAATAATAGTAGACTCAATTCCAATCGAACACCTTCCACCTTTAAGTACATACTTTAATTTTTTTCCAAATTCTTCTTTTACATCGGAAGGTTGAACAGAACTTAGTTTAGATGAAATATTCGCACTTGGAGCTGCTAGGGGATAATTTAAATTTTTTAGTAATTTCCTGGTCAGTTGATGCTTTGGAAATCTAATAGCAACAGTATTTTTATTATTAGTTACATATTTTGATATTTTTGAATTTTTTCTTAATTTTAAAATATATGTAATTGGACCGGGTGAAAATTTACTATATAATTTTTTAAATTTATCATTAATTATACAATCATTTTGAAGATTCTTTAAATTATAATAGTGAACAATTAAAGGGTTGTTAGCTGGTCTTCTTTTTAATTTGAATATTTTTTTTACTGATACGTCAGAATAAGCGTTACCTGCTAATCCATAAACAGTTTCCGTTGGTACTGCTATGCATTCATTATTATCTAAATACTTTTTTGCTTTTTTGATATTTGATTGATTAGTTTTCATGTAATATTTATTAATATATGAAAGAAAAAAATTTACCACTGGATTATCAACATAGCTCTTTAGAAGAGCTTACTGAAAAAGCAAACAGCATAATTGAAACACTTGAGAATGAAAATAATTTAAATAATTCTGTCGAAATTTATCAAGATTTATTAAAGTTAAATAATCTTATTGAAAAAAAATTTCAAAGTAACTCTAAAGCTATAATTGAAAAATCTAATAATAAAATTAGAAAAATAATGAAAAATAATGAAAAAGAATGAAAAAAATGAAAAACAAAATTAATAAAATAGCTAAAGATACAAATTTATTTTTAAAAAAATTTATAAGTAATCAGAATAACTCACATCTTATTCATGCAATGAAATATAGTTTGTTTCCCGGAGGAAAGAAAATTAGATCAAAAATACTTATAGACTTTGGTTCTTTATTTTCAATTAATTACAAAACATTAATTCAAATTGGTGCTGCAGTTGAATGTATACATGCTTATTCATTAATTCATGATGATTTACCTTGTATGGATAATGATAAAATTAGACGAGGAAAACCATCTACACATATAAAATATGGAGAGTCTACAGCGGTTCTAGCTGGGAATTCATTGTTAACAATGGCATTTGAAATTTTATCAAATAAAAACTTAGATTTATCTGAAAAAACTAAAGTTAATTTAATAACAAAATTATCTGAATGCTCAGGTCACTTGGGTATAGCTGGTGGACAATACTTAGATTTGAATTTTGAAAATAAAAAAGTATCAAGGAAAAAGATTATTGAAATGGAAATTAAAAAGACTGGAATGTTATTTAGTTTTTGTTGTGTAGCCCCAGTAATAATCAAAAATAAAAAAAATTTAGAGATTAGCCTTTTTGAAAATATTGGATCAGATATAGGGTTATTATTTCAAATTTCTGATGACCTAATTGATCATAAAGGAAATTCAAAAATAGCTGGTAAAAAAACAGGAAAAGATAAAAAAAAAGGTAAAGCAACACTTATTAGTTTACTTG
>MDTB01066627.1_pt1 | contig 13185 bp, 10 predicted proteins | sample 811161 | NCBI WGS metagenome assembly MDTB01 (sample SAMN05326650, study PRJNA326480) | marine metagenome | isolation source: seawater | place: Mediterranean Sea | collected 2009 | reverse complement strand
CGCCGCTGTCAATTGATTATGAGAATTATTATCAATAAAGTTTCAGATATGTTAATTAACAGCCATAAAAACGACAAGCTAACGTCAATTTGCCGCTACTTGATACAAATCAGACTAAAAGTGTATTGCTTTACCTTCGGAAGCTCCTACCGCCTCATGGACCATTTCACTTAATGTTGGGTGTGCATGAATAGTGTTTTCAATTTCTTCATAAGTCAATTCTGACTCAATGGCGAGACCCAACTCAGCGATGAGCTCTGTGGCCTCCGACCCAATAATGTGAGCGCCAAGTATTTCTCCGTGTGGTTCTCCAATGATAATTTTAATGAAACCTTCTGTTTCGCCTGCAGCTTGCGCCTTACCGCTTGCCTGATAAGGAAACTTACCCACTTTATATGAGAGCTCCTGTTCTTTACACGCCTCCTCTGTGAGGCCAACACTAGCCACCTGCGGTTGACAGTAAGTGCATCCAGGAAAAGCTCCGACCTTTTTAGGCTGAGCATCTGTGAAGAGTCCGCTCACGCATTGAATGGCTTCGAAGCTGGCCACGTGCGCAAGCCAAGGAGGCCCAATAATATCGCCAACAGCATAAACTCCAGGTGCGCTCGTCTGATAATTTTCATCAGTCACAATGTATCCACGGTCCAATTCCAATTCAAAGTCTGCTGGCAAGACTGGGGCTACACCAATAGCAATCAGAGCGACCTCAGCTCCAATGGTTCTGGAGCCAGACCCCTCCTCTTCAACAGTAATTTCAACACTGTCACCTAAATCCTTAGTTCCTACTACTTTAGTGGAACTCAAAATCTCAATACCATTCTTCTTAAAACTTTTTTCCAACTCTGCGCTAACTTCTTGATCTTCGACTGGCAAAATATTCGGCATCATTTCGACAACTGTAACCTTGGTGCCGAAAGCATTGAAAAAATATGCAAATTCAATCCCAATGGCTCCGGCTCCAATAATAACTATATCCTTAGGCTGATTTTTCATAACCATTGCCTCTGAGCTCCCTACTACGGAGCGACCATTAAATGGTAAATCAGGAAACTCTCTGGTTTTACATCCAGTAGCAATGAGAACGTGCTCAGACTCGAGTACTTGTTGTTGTCCATCGGAACCCAAGACCTCAACCTTACCCTTCTCCAAAATCTTTCCTGTCCCTAAAACATAGTCGACTTTGTTTTTCTTAAATAAGAACTCAATACCTCCAGCTAACCTGTCGGATACGTTACGACTTCTAGAGATGACTTTATCCCAATCAAATTGAAGATTATCAAATGTCATGCCAAAATCATCCGCATGATTACGCATTAATTGATAGAGCTCGGCATTTCGTAGAAGTGATTTTGTTGGTATACATCCCCAGTTAAGACAGGTGCCTCCTGCTCGCTCTTTTTCAACACAGGCCACGCGCTTCCCTAGCTGAGCCGCACGGATTGCTCCAACATAACCGGCAGGTCCACCACCGATAACAATGAGATCATACTTAGACATTAGGATTCACTATCTTTGACTGAGGAAATTTCAACTTAGAATTGATTATTTTATTTAGAAAATTTCACTCATTATCAATGCATGCTGGAAAATTAGCAAAACTAAATAACGGAACTTACCAATTAAAGAGTTATTATAATTATGACCAAATTGATGAAAGGAGCTCAGCCGAGGGCCATTCAATATTTAATAGGCCTAAACCATGAATAATCTAAAAGACCAATTCCTATTAGATCCGGAAATTGCTTACTTAAACCACGGCTCCTATGGAGCCTGTCCAAGACCAGTATTTGAAGCTTATCAAAAATACCAGAGAGAACTAGAAACTGAGCCTGCAACATTGCTTTACAGAAACTTTTCATCTCGAATTCAAGAAGTCAGAGAAAGCCTTTCTGATTTTCTTCATTGTGGATCAGACCAAATCGCATTTGTGCGCAACGTCACCTACGGAATGAATATGGTGGCTCAAACTATTAAATTAGGAAAGGGGGATAAAGTATTAGCCACGGAACATGAATACGGAGCCGTTGAGCGAATGTGGGAAATTATTTGTAAAGAGCGGGGCGCAAAATTCGTTAAAGTGGAATTGCCGCTACCAGTAAATGGACCAGAAGAAATACTCAGCCTAATTAAAGAACAAGCTGATACATCAGTTAAAGTAATGACATTTCCTCACATTGCTGCTTCAACTGCCCAAGTCTTCCCCGCGAAAGAACTGGTTAAAATAGCAAAAGAAATTGGTGCAATATCTGTTATTGATGGGGCCCATGCACCAGGGCAACTGAGGTTAAATCTGAATGACATTGACGCAGACTTTTATGTTGGCAATTGCCACAAATGGATGCTTTCACCAAAGGGAGCTGGGTTCGTTTACGCTTCTAGATCATATGAAGATAAGATTCGCCCACCAGTCATTAGTTGGGGAAACATTTCTGATGGCACTTCAAGTTTACTTTTGGAAAATGATTGGCAAGGCACTACCGATATATCCTCAATTCTTGCCATTCAAGATTCTATTAATTTTTTGAAAAACCACGACTGGTTCAACCAATTCGTGCCGAGATCTAAAAAACTCATTAAAGAATTTAATTTACGAATCCTCGAAGTTACTGGTATGCGAAATCTCTATGCTCACCATTCGCTAGAGCCTCCACAAATGCGCTCATATGTATTACCTGATGGTAACTATTCATCGCTTCACCATGATCTCTTTTTTAATTTTAAGGTAGAATTGCCTGTATTCTTGGATCAAAAAGAGAAATTTTTCCGCATTTCAGTGCAAGCATACAATGAAAATTCTGACTTAGAGCGCTTGATTGAAGCTATCGACAAATTGATATAGATCTCAATTTAAATTGATCTTAGGTAATCGATCAATAAACGAACGCCTACGCCTGTCCCCTTTTCGCCACCCTGATAATCTCTTTCAGAAGCCCCCCAAGCACTTCCTGCAATGTCTAGGTGAACCCAAGGTGTCTGATTTACAAAATAGGAGAGAAAAGCTCCTCCTGTTGATGAACCTGCTCCGGTTGCAGGCCCACTAATGTTTCTAAGATCACCAACAGAACCTCTCATTTCTTCCTTGTGAAGATCAAGTATAGGTAGCGGCCAAACTCCTTCAGAAGTTCTCTTTCCCGCATCAACAAGTTCTTTTATCAATGCATCATCATTGCCCATTGCTCCTGTTAGTTCATGACCTAATGCGACGACAACGGCTCCAGTAAGTGTTGCTAAATCAATCATCGAGTCAGGTTTGATTTTCTTTTCTGCATAAGAAAGGGCATCAGCTAATATTAGCCTTCCCTCTGCATCAGTGTTTAGCACTTCAATTTGAAGTCCATTATAAGCCTTAACCACATCGCCTGGCTTAGTTGCTTTGGCATCAGGCAAATTTTCTGAAGTAGGAATTAATCCATGAACTTCATGATCTGAACCAACTGATGCCAAAACATCAAAGACTCCAAGAACAGCCGCACCTCCAGACATATCGTATTTCATTTCATGCATCCTAGCAGATGGCTTTAAACTAATGCCGCCAGAATCAAAAGTGAGACCCTTTCCAACTAAACACACTTTTTTCTTAGCCTTAATCTTGGGGCGATAAATCATATGAATTAAATAGGCAGGCTCAGAAGAACCAGCTGAAACTGACAACAAAGAACCCATTCCTAATTTTTTCATTGCAGCTTCATCAATGATTTTCAGGCTAACATTGGTAGAGGATTTAGAAATTTTTCGAGCTTCTCTAACCATATCTCTTGGTCTCATCTTATTCGCAGGGGTATCCTGAAGTCGCCTTGCCAAGCAATTACCCTGACCAACAGCTAAACCGAAGCTTACGCCACTCTTAGCCTTGTCATCAGTATGTAATGTTACCCTCTTTAAACCTGGCGAGGATTTTGTAAAAAGGTTTAATTGATACGACCCCATAACAGCCCCTTCTGCGATAGCTTGTCCTAATAGGAACGGATCTTGGCCAAAGTTTTTACCAATCCAAAAAGTAACGGACTCACTACTATGCTTACTACTTTCTTTGACTGCCAATGCTGCAGCACGCCGCAATTTTTCCTGATTTAATTCACTTACTTTACCGAGACCTAATACTAAAACCTGTTGAAAAGGCCCACTCAGAGAATCAGTATACCTAATTTTTCCTGATTCTAAGTTCGCACCATGAAGTGTACTCTTTGGCAAATTGACACCCAGTGGAAGTTTAATTTTTTTTCCAATGCACCCAAATATAACAAGCACATCAGCTTTTATAGTCTTTGCTTTGAGGGATTTTTGTAAAAATTTCATACCTCAACTATTGGTTAAATTGAGTCAATTAACCAGCCATAAAGCATGGTAATAAAAAAAGAGAATCGATTCTCCTCTAAAACACTCAATTAATAAGCCCAACCTCAATCCATCATCACAATAGGGCAATGAATCGATAGCAAGGCAACCCGCACTCATCTCTGTTTATTTTGTGATACCCTCAAATAATTCTATTAGCAGCATAGTATCTGGTCAATCCTGGGAACTAAAATCAAAACCTGAGCTATACGAAGAATTCCTTTCAGTTCTTCAATCCTGCTATGTCAAAATCATTAACTCAGAGATCTCATGTAGTTTTAATATTGAATCTCCACAGGTCATTATTGAAGCATCATATTTATGCATTCCAGAATCTGGGCTTAACATAAATTTTGATGAAGTAGGCTGCTGCTTACTAAAATCGAGTGAATGTGACTCAGGAAAAATGCAGTTAGTCTTCATTTCTAAAGAAAAAAATGAGCAAGTCATATTCGAAATTGAATCTACGGAAGACAATGCATTAAAAACTTTGTCTAAGTATTTATTAAAGTCTCATGATCATTTACCTGAACGCGGAAAGGTTAATGATTGTAGACGAACCCTTTGTCCATGCTGTAAAGAAAAAAGAGAGAACACTCGGTCAGACATTTCTTCTCACCCTCTCTATCATATCATTTCTTTTGCCTGTTTTGTAGACCAACCAATTTGGTTAACTTTCAAAAGAGAAATGGTTTCTTTGACAAAAGCATTTTCACCATCAAAGGAATGTCATCCAGAAGGCATCATCTCTTTTAAAGGTAAGGATTCAGTAGTTGCTCTGGATATTGGAGAAATTTTTCACTCTATTGCTCATGGTTCTTCTTTTGAGGGTGAAGATTCAACTGTAGTGCAATGTTACAATTCGCATGGCAAACCTCTCTTAACTCTCATCCAGCAAAATACCGAACTTTACGATGTTTGGGGACTTATTATAGAAAAGGAATACGAGAAATGATTAAATGTTTCTTTGACCTTATTCGAAAGATGGGATTTGCATTCTCACAACACTGAATTGAAATTCAAAAAACTAATAATATGTCCTCGCCAGGAATGAGAAAATTAAAAATAGTAATCACTTTATGTTTTATTCAGTTTTCTATATGGTTCGCTAAATCAGAATCAATAAATTGGACAGGATTTAGAGGCGCAGGTAACAGTAAAACTACCCTAAAAAAACTACCCATAAAATGGACTCCAGATGAAGGCATCTTGTGGAAAGTCGACCTTAGTGGCTTTGGTCAGTCCAGTCCGGTGATCTGGGAGGATCAAGTCTATGTTACAAGTACCGGTGGAAAAAATAAGGAATCGCTTTTCTTAGATTGCTATGATTTGAACTCTGGAAAGAAATTCTGGACCCAAAAAATCGAATCCACCGAAAAAGTTAAAGAGGTGACTAATATGATTTCTCAAGGAGCTCCAACTCCAGTCACGGGGCCTGATGGTGTTTACGTATTCTTTGAAAGTGGTGATCTAAACGCATTCAATCATGATGGAAAAAATTTGTGGAACCGCAAAATTACTAAAGAATTTGGTCAGTTCAAAGGGGGCCACGGTGTTGGGTCGTCCCTCGTGGGTGTACCTAATGGTCTTATCCTACTAGTTGATCATGAAGGCCCTTCTTACTTACTTTGCCTGGACAGAAAGAATGGTAAAACACGATGGAAAACATCCAGAGATCCAAGAGTTTCATGGACTACTCCACTTTATATTAAACATGATAACGAAGAACAAATTGTTATTAGTTCCAATGGTCTAATAGATTGTTATAGGCTTAAGGATGGCAAAAAAATTTGGTGGTTTGATGACATACAAAGAAACACGGTTGCCTCTCCAAGCACGGATGGGAACATAATTGTTGCTGGATCTTCATACCCCAAACAAAGCCTAGCACTTCGGCTAGGTGGTAAAGGTGACATCACCGAAAGTCACCTTGAGTGGAGAGCTAAATCTGTTACATGTAGTTTCGCTTCCCCATTACTTTATAAGAACGTTGCCTATTTTATTAATAGATCTGGGACCTTACAGGCTCAAAGTATTAAGGATGGATCACAACTTTGGGAATATAAGTTACCCGATGGATGCTGGGCATCGCCACTAGGGGCTGATAATAAAGTGTACCTCTTTTGTAAAAACGGTAAGTCCATAATAATAGAAGCGTCAGAAAAAAATGTTGCCGTTTTATCGGAAAATGAAATTTTTGTTAAGGAGGGAGACAAGGTATACGGTTACGGTGTCGCAACCGAAAAATTCCTTCTTAGAACAGGGAAAGAATTGATTTGTATTGGTAATTAAAACTCTTCCCCCACACCAATAGAGACCAAATTTCCTGTCGCATTCCTGGTATATATAATTCCATTAGATAGAACAGGAACCGTCCAACAGCGGCCTCGATTTACTTGTTCGCGAGATAAACTTTCAAATTTTTCAGGAGAAGCAACCCCAACAGCCAGTTCGCCCCGCTCACTAAATACAATGAGCTTATTATTAGCAGCTGTTATTGTACCACAACCAAAACCTCCTTCTTTCCATTTCACTTTACCCGTTTCAAAATCCATACATACTAATTCTTTTTTTTCTGCACCATGAGTGTTTCCAGTAATACCATACAGGTGACCATCTATAACAACACAGTTAGCCATATGGTTACTAAGAGATTTATTGGTGTAGACTTCATTGAGACTTGCACCGTCAAACTTGTAAAGTGCACACCCACGGCCATAGCCAGTTGAAATAAATACTTCGTTACCAATGACTATTGGAGTAGTGGCATTAGTACTAAATCGAGTCTTCCATTCACTTAGTGTAACAGTTTTTCCAGTATTAGCATCTAAGACTAAAAGACCCTCAGATTTCAATGTAATGATCAAGTCTTTATTATTATATTTGAAAGCCACTGGACTTGCATAAGCAGGCTTGTAGCGATCACTCTTCCACAAAATCTCACCATCTTTCAGTGAATATGAAATTGTGTGAGCGGCCTCAACAATGATACTGTCACCTGAAACTAAGGGGGAGCCAGCAAAACCCCAAGCGGCTGGTTTAGACATTTCTGAATCCTTTAGTACGTCTCTTTGCCAGACTTTTTTTCCATCCTTTGAATTGTAAGATTTCAATTTTCCATCTTTTCCCAATGTATAAACTATACCCTTGTGAACTGTTGGCGTGGCAGCAGGCCCACCTTCATGGAGGTTTGGCAGTAATTCAGCTTCATAAGTGTCTGACCAAATCGTTTTTCCACTTTTGGCATCTAGGCAATAAACCGTTTCAGATCCACCTCTACGTTTACCATCGTGACCAAGTGTAAAAATTCTACCATCTGCGACAGCGACTCCCGAGAAACCAATGCCAACTTTTGATTTCCATATCACGTTGCCTATTTTGTCAGGATCCCAATTTTCCTCAAATGAAATACCATTAAAGTTAGGCCCTTGCCAGTTCGGCCAGTCAGCCGCAATTACGGGGTTAATTATGCCGATAATTAGGAATGCTATGATACTTTTCATTTCTTCAATATAATATTGATCGTTTGGAGAGTGCAACTAAGCGATTGTGTGTTTTTTTGGCAAATTGGTATTAATTATGCAATCATCACTAGCAAGTGCCAATTGAGGAAATAGATCTCCAAATAGATGAGACCCCGATACCCGGGCAAGTTAAAAGCTTTCTCGCCGAAGCAGAACTTAGGATTGATGAGCTATTTGATACTGAAAAAAATCGTAAGGTCCCGCGATTTATCCCCTCTAATGCAGAGTTAGTTTATAGGCATCTTTCGTCAATAGTTTCTGGTGATTTTAGCCTTGGAGATAACTACTGTGAATGGGGCAGTGGTTATGGTGTCGGTTCATGCATTGCTTCAATGCTTGGGTTTAATTCATTTGGAATCGAGATAGAGCCCTCCCTAGTTCAGGCATCACGCGCCTTGGCCAAAAACGCAAATATTGATGTGACTATAATTGAGAGTGATTATATGCCAGAAGGTTTTGAATGTTATGAAGGATCAGGAGGAGCCGAATTAATAAGACCAGAAAATTACGTTTACGGAACGAGTGAACATATTGATGTAAGCTACGAGGGCATGGAAATTAATCTAGATGAGATAGATGTTTTCTTTGTCTACCCGTGGCCAGGGGAACAGGAATTCATGCTCGAATTTTTTCAGGCTATAGCAGCTGACGGAGCACTTTTCTTGGTCTACCTCGGAGATGATGATTTCGCTCTATATCGCAAAACAGCCGAACCTTTTGACTAGGTAATCTTAGGAATCTAACGTAGCTCTGAATACGACCTTGTAGTCTTTTTTGGGATCACAAATCTTAGGATTAGGAATCATTATGAAATCATCTGTAATGACTGGTTTCAATTCCTTACCATCAATAATTTCGATATCCTTAATTCTCTTTTCAAAGTGATGAACCATTGGTCTCCATCCTCTTTGGGATCCATTAATATTAATCGGCTCAAAAGATTTAGCGCCTTTTAAGGGAGTTAACTTAAAGGTATATGTAGAACTCTTCTTAATGAGTGATTGCTCGTAAGCGAGCTCACCACCAGCCATTTTAGCCTTCCATGCAGGGTCACCATAAAAGACAACAGCGTCTCTATCAAAAAGTAAACCTGCTCCGTCTTGAATTCGCAATCCAGCCAGTTCTGCATTTTTACTGAGCTTCATTTTAGATGCTATTGCTGGCGCCTGATCAGGGTTTAGAATCTCTTTTCCTGCCATTCCAGGAAAATATGTCTCCAAACGATGGATTAAAGCATGCTGATTAGCAAAAAAAGCCTCGGCAAAATCATACCTTCCGGGTTGCTCAACAAAATAGTCCAAGCAGCCCCACCCGGCATACCCATACCAAGTTGGCACAGTATATCCTAACATTTGTCGCACCCCTGCGCTCTTCAACCAAGCAAGGGCCATCGCCTGTTGATCATCAATGTGGCCCATTAAACAATTACCTATGGGCATATACACTTTTGGGTTTGGAGACTTTATGGGGATATTTTTCCCGTTAGTATCAAGCCCGTAAAGGTTTCCATTTTTACTTTTAAAATATCCGTTTTTATAAGTAAACCCTATCTGCCACCCACGTTCAGTTGCATGCCCAGACGTAACAAACAACTGTGCTTTAAAATCTGTTAAAGTCTTTGCCAAAGCTTCAGTACTATCAATTTTTCCTTTTAATTGAACGGGTTCTTTGCCTCTATTCTTCTGAACAATTTTACCTTTATTTAATTCGCAATACCAAACACCTTCAACACAATGCCGCAACGCGACCTCCGTACCCGAAGCAACTCTTTCAATTGTTAAAGGCTTTCTAGTACTTGCAATATCTAATGCGTTTTCAGCATCGTAACCAGTTAAAATACCCCAGAGAGTATCGGTGTACGGATCATCATCAATTCTCCGTGTGAATTGGTGAATTTTTGAAACCCACTCCCTAGTTATCTCACCATGCTTAGCAACAAAGCAAGTATACTTAGGTTTGCTTGCTTTAAGTTTTTCAAGTACTTCCTCAGGCTTCCCTTCAGGAAAATAAAATATTTTACTGGAATCATGTTTATCCGCCAAGGCGTCAATAACTTTCACCCAAGATTGATCTGCAGAAGTGGTATCAGAACTGACAATTGCATAATTAATGACTTTGGCTGGCGCAAAGTTAACTAAATACAAAAACCCCAGAGTAAGTAATAAATGCTTCATATGTTACATCTTTGTCTGGATCTTGAATAGATTCAACCTAAAGACTATTGCACTATATTTGTATCAGAAATTTATGGACGCTCCAAAAATGAAGTTAATGCCAGGTTCGTTCTGTCCAGAACCATGGATTCGGTAATCTTGGTCAGTAATATTCTCAATAGCGGCCGTCAAAAGAAATTGTTCAGTCAGTTGAAGTCCATATCTCAAATTGAAAATTGTATAGCTTGGCGTCCCTCCTGGAGGAATTCTTTGGGCGTCTCTTCTATCCCTAGTATTTAATTTATCCTGTTTGTCTGAAATTATTGTTGATAATTCTATCCATTGAGAATCACTTAAATCACATCGTAAACCCAAAATACCAGTTAATGGTAAAAGCCTGCTAACAGGCTCTCTGACGGATGATAATGTTGAATCAGGAAAAGTGTCAGCCATTCCATCATTAAAAGCTATAGCGCCAAATGCATTTAAGCGTTCATTGATTTGGTATGATCCATCCAATTCCATACCATAAACATAACCTTCGGAACCATTTTTCTTAATCACTTCAAACTCACCTTCAATGAGTCTCCCCGTAGGAGTCCGGACTATCATATCCCGAATATCAGTATAGAAACAGGATACGCCTAATTTAAATTTTTCATTATTAAACCGTGATCCCATCTCATAGGAAACAAATTTTTCTGGATTCAAATTTGGGGATGGAGTTTCGATCTCGTTTGATCTAGCAGAATCTAACCTTGAAAGATCGGAAAAATTTGGAGCTCTAAATCCTTGAGAGGCCCCAAAAAAAATATTCAGTGTTTCTTTGCTTCTAGGTTTATAAATACCTCTGATGCTGTTGGATAAGTTATTCCAATCTTTGTCTATTTGTCCTACTTCACCTGATACAGGGTCTTTAAACTTTTCACTGCTTGCATTAACATTGGTAAATCGACTACCAAGATCAAAATCAAATTGATCTGATATTCTGAGTCGATCCTGAATAAAAAAACCAAGTTGTTGGTAAGTCGAATCGTCTCCAAACGGCCCCTGAATTCTCTCCCTTATTAAGTTTCCATTCTCATCCAAATCATTTCGAAAGGTGTCTGCAATATCCCTATAGTAGCTACCTCCATAGGTAAGCTTACCAACCATAGAATTACTTTCCATTTGAACCCATGATCCAAGACTATCTAAATCGAATCCCTGGAAGTCAGCTTTCTGGTCCGATTTGATTCGCAGCCGATCTTCTTGGTGGTTATGCCATGAGATGCTAGTATGAACTTTCTGAATTGGACCGTCAAGTTCATCAGCTTTTATTTTAGCATAAGCAAGCGTTCTAGATTGATCTCCTGAACGCTGTAATTCATTGCCGACAGAAGTTCCCTCCCAAGGCTTTGCATAGACTGTTTTATGAACTCTCCATACATTGTCTTGATCAAATTTTTGAAATGAAAATATTCCTCTAATGTTTTTTCTGAAATAATGATCGATTCGTAAATCAATTCCATTTTCTGAATAACCAGTGTACGGGAGCTCACCTAATCCAGCTGCTCTAATATTTCCTATACTTCTACCAGTATAGCCCATAATTACTCCAGTCTTCTGCCCAGTACCCACAGAGCCTTGCACCCTTCCAGTGTGGCTCTGTTCAGCCGTTGAGCCCCTATAAATAAGCTGACCCTCGGCAAATGATTTATTTTCCTCGTAAGATAGAGGAGAGGCACTCTTTGTTATAATATTTACAGTTCCTCCAATTGCATCACTCCCATAGAGAACTGATCCTTGACCCTTAATTAATTCGATTCTTGATGCAATTAAGGGGTCGACAGTTCCCCAGTATTGATTCGGCCCCTCCCTGAAAGCCGCATTATTAAGGCGAATCCCATCAATAAGTAGAAGATTTCTAAAACCAGTAAAGCCTCGAATAAATGGAGAGCCTTTTCCGTTGGCCGTCTTTTGTACTTGCACTGAAGGGCTAGAAGAAAATACGGAGGGAAAACTGCGAGGCATTTCTTCTAAAATCTCTCTCTCTTCTATTATCTCAACCGAATTAGGTACATCACTTATTGACTCAATAAATCGAGTTGCAGTGATGGTTATGGGGTCCAACAAGTTTGAATCTTGAGATTCTTGAGCAATTGATGAACACAAGAATACCAAATAAGTTAGCAAGCAGTAGCGCATGGGAAATGGGAAATAGATTATACTAATATTATACCAAGTTTCACCAAAAATATTAGCTTCAACATTATTGTCTCAGGGACCCTATTCTATCACTACTAAATAAAGCGTGTTACTTAGTTAACTGAACAGATCTTTTCCTTGAGCCTTTAACGTCGGCTTTGGATGCAAGCTGAGTGGATGTCCTAGTAATTGCAGTAACAATCTGTACTAAATGCGGAGCGGCTCCTCTCCAAACTTGAAAACGCTGGATGGATTTATTCCAATAGACCCATTTTTTATCTTTGGGAGGAATAGTTGCAGTAACCGCGAGATATCTTCCCTCTCTAGATCCAAATGGTTTTGGCAGCCCAAAATCACCGTGTGCCATAGCTAATCGGGTTAATACTAACTTGGCATTATCAGTTTCACTGAACCAACCTCCTGCTAGATCATATCTATAAACGAGCTCATTAAGCTCATCTACAATGTCTACTAGTGTATTGTTGCTAACTGTATCCGCTACAGCGGAGTGAGGTACAAATTTAAGCAATAAAATTATTACTATAAAAAGCGGCGAAATAAATCTGTGATCAAGCTTTATCACTATTCGTAATATGCTTGAACTCTCTGTTGCCAGCAAATGATTTACCAGATTTGAGTGTCAAAAACCTCACTTTTTCTCATATTTGAGAGAAGAAGACTATGAAAAGATTGTTTCTGCTTTTTAGATCGTCCTTACCGCATGCTTCCAGACTACTTTGACCTGTTACGCCTTGCTGCCTTTTTTTTGGCAGCGCTCCATTTAGGTTTTCTTTTACGACGTTCTTCAGGAGATTCATTAGGCCTTGCTTTTTTTGGAGGTCTAGAACCCTTTTCCTCGGAACTCCTAGAGGATGTTTTACGACGCCTAGGTGACTCATCATCTCGATTCGTAGATCGTCTTCTAGGCTTATAATCTTTCTCCTCAGAACTCCTCGAAGAGGGTTTACGACGCCTAGGTGACTCAT
>MDTB01121490.1_pt1 | contig 13186 bp, 9 predicted proteins | sample 811161 | NCBI WGS metagenome assembly MDTB01 (sample SAMN05326650, study PRJNA326480) | marine metagenome | isolation source: seawater | place: Mediterranean Sea | collected 2009 | reverse complement strand
TTAAAAGACTTTTTATTTTCACCTAAACGCTCTTGAGTAAAAAAAAATGGGTCATCATTAAAAGATTTATAAATTAGAAAAATAGATAATAATATCCAACCAATTGTGACTATGATTATAATAACTAAAGTGATGTCTAAGAATCTTTTAAAAAAAGTGTACAAATTTTATTCCTTTACCATCGATAAAAATTTTTTAATTTTTTTATTATCAATTTCTAAAGGATTGAATATTTGATATAATAAATCTTTTTTGCAAATAATAATCAAAAATAACTTGATTATTATTTCTGGAAAATGAAAGGTTCTTATTCTTTTATTGTTTTCATGTGAAATTTTTTGAATGATTTCTAATAAACTATAATCACCATCTGAAATTTCAAAATTATAATTTTTTCTTTTCCTTGTTTTTTGTATTATATTTATAATTTCAAAAACTTTAGTAACTAGAAAATCAATATTAATATAAGGTCTTTTGTTTTTTATTGACATAATAGGTAAAGGTATTTTTGTTTTGATAATTTTTTCTATTAATCCAAAACTCCCAGGTGCATTTTTACCCCAAACTGATGGCAATCTAAGGATAATTAGAGATTTTGAAGAATTTGAAAAAATATTGTTTATTTTATTCTCTGCATATAGTTTATATTTACCATATGATTTAACATGTGACTGAATTTTTTCATAATCTCTTGCAGCAATTGAACTCAAATAAATAAAGTTTGCATTTAAGGTTTTAGCAATTTTCGCAAAAAATACTGCACTTACTTCTATACCATTTTTGAATTCATCTTTACTAATATTTTTCGAATGTGCTGGACCAGATGCATGTATAAAAAAAATGTCTTTATTGTTAGATAAATGTAAACCTTTTAATTTGTTTAGAATATTAATTTTGTTATAAGTATTACCATAATTAATTAAATGTAATCTCCCAGTGTTTTTTGATAGTCTTTGATTGTTTTTCCTTGAAAAAGCTATTGTCATGAAACCATTTTTTAAACTTCTATAGACTAGTTTTTTGCCTATATATCCATTAGCACCTATTACAATTATAATCTTATCTTTAGACATCATTAATCACTTAGTCATTCGAATTTTCAGAAACCCAAAAAGAAGACAATAACTTGAGAAGTATAAAAAGATCTCTATAAAAATAATATTAAGTTCATTGAGATATAACAATATATATAATGAAGGGATAGATCCATACAAAACCAAAAATGTCCCTGCAATTGAATTAATTATTTTGTTATTATAGTTTCGCATTACGGATTTCAAGAAATAAAAAAACATAGTATGTAAATGCTCATTGTCGGGTTTAAAAGGAGATCTTTTTTTAACTAATCTTCTTATTACAGAAACAATTAACTCAGTTGCAGGATATAATATTATAAAAAAAACAAACCATGGCGAAAAGCTTTGTTCTCTATAGACTAGTTCAACCCCAAGCCATCCTATGAAAATTCCAACTACATAAGACCCTGAGTCTCCTAGGAATATTTTGCCAGTAAAAATATTAAATAACCAAAATGGTAAAAGCCCAAATATAAAAATTACTGAAATATAGTAAAGATCGAAATTACTATAATTGTATGAAATATATGAGAATGTTCCTACAATAATTAAACTTAATCCACTCGATAGTCCATTAAGACCATCAATAAAATTGAATGCATTTGTAATTGATAAATACCCAATTAATGTAAAGAAAACAGCAAAATAGTAATTTGAAAATATTGTTTGAACTAAAGGCATATCTATATTTGTAACAATTGATCCATTAAAAAAAATTAATAAAATTGATGATAATAGTGAACCTAATAATCTAAATTGTATTGTTGTTGTTTGAAATATATCTTCAACTGCACCAACAAAAAATGTAGGAAATATACATATTATTATCAAAAATAAATTATTGAAATCTGAGAAACAATAAACTGTAAGAGAAAAGGAAATGTAAAATGACATTCCACCAACTCTAAGTGAAGAGCCAGAATGGATTTTTTGTATTCCCTCAGAATTATCATTTCCAAATTTCAAAAATTTTAAATTAGACCATATAAAAAATATATTTACAAAAATGATAACTAAAATTGGGAAAAAGAGAAAATTTTCAGACAATTTAATAATATATTTTCAAGTTATGTTATAAGTCTAATCATTTAAAACGCTTTCTATGCCAGCCAAAGATAAAGTAAGTTGGTAAACTATTGATGTAACAGCTGAAATTGTTTCTAGTGTCGTTGCAAGTTTAATTCTTCTAGGAATAACAATAGTACTGCCTGGTAAAATTTTGTTTTTAACTGTACCCCAAAAAGCGTTGCTTCTTTGTGCTTTTCCATTAGGACTGATAACAAAAATTTTCTTTTTGTCTGCTAAATCAGTAAAACCTGCTGCACTTTGAATATAATCATGTAAGTTCATTTGATTAGACCATAAAATAGATCCAGGTGTCATTATTTCTCCAACAATCGTGATAGATGTAGGCTTAGATGGTATAAATATTTTATCACCTGAAACTAATTTAGTATTTTTTAATATTTTAATGTTATTAAAATTTCCTACTATTCTTCCTAGAGGATCAAAATTTGATGCATCCTCTGCGAGTGATTTTAATGATAATATGGTGTTTGTGTCAATACTTCCAGTTCCTGCTTGCGTTTCCATTGCTTGCGCAATGGATTTATTTAATTCTCTAGTGAGACGTCTTATTGATTTTTTTTCACGGTTTTTTTCTTCCTCTCTCATCAAAACCAATCCTTCTAAATATGCGTCTTTAGATAAACCACCTGATTTTTTAAGCAAAGTAAAAATAGTGTCGCCTTTCAATAACTGGAAAGTACCTGATTGATTAACTGCTCCCTCAATTTCAACTTGACCCATAGCTAAGCTATTTTCAATCTTATTTATCCTAAGCAAAGAACCCCAAGGTAAAATATTATTTTTTTCTTTAATATTATTGAAATCAATGATCTTTTCAGAAAGAATCAACTCATTTTTGATAGTATATTTAGGATAAACTAAATTGATGTTATTTAAATCAGCTATATTTGAGAAACCACCAGACATATTTATAAACTCTTTTATAGTAAGTACTGAACCTAAGATATATTGACCTGGATTAACTGAAGCTCCCTCAACTCTAACTACTAAACTTTGAACCAAAGCTTCAAGTGAACCTTTTTCAATTAATTTATTTGTGGTTTTTGTAACTGGTTCAGGAGTAAAAATTTTATTTTTATTTAACATTTTTTGTATTAAGGTTTTTACATCTTTAAAACTCAAAATTATTACTTTATCTCCTGACATTAATTGAATATTTTGAGAGTTTTCTATTACTTTATATGGTGAAAAAGCAATATACTTTTTTGCAGTGAGTTTAGTTTGTTGCCTTTCAATATATGAAAATAGTAAGTATGCATTATTAGTGAAATCGTTATTGTTATTAAAAATATCTGTTAAAAAAAGATTTTTTTTGAAACCTATCATTCTTGGTGAGGGTACTTCACCAAGAATATTAATAGATAAGTTTTTCTTATGCAACGTAGGTATAAAAACAGATGAGCCAGGAGAAAGGTGGTCTTTATTTAATTTAGGTTTTTCATTATTACTAATTTCGATTTTATCTTGTTGTGCATCAGAAGTGTAACCACCCAAATATTTAATTATGGATTCTATTTTTACTTCATCTCCTAGAAGAACTTTTCCCTCTGAAACAACTCCTCCTTTAATATCAATTACTTTTGGTCTAACAATATCAAAAAATATTTCTGATTTTTCATACTTTTTAAGAAAGTCTTCTAAAAAATTCGTATCAAAATCATCTAACATTTTAGGATTATTTTCAATGATAGCTTCATTTTGATCATTACTTTGTGTCTCAGTTAATGGTTTTGTTGTTCTGGAAGCCTCGTCTTTTATACTATAATTATCAAAAATGTTTGATAGATTTGAATTTTCAGTATTAATCTTGATTATATTAGAAATATTATCACTTAAAGTTTTTTCATCTGCATCATCTTTAGAATCTTTGTTTATATTTGTTTTATAATCAGTAGTTTTTTTAGGAAAAAGAGTGTCTATTAATTTTGTTATGTCTTGATATGAAAAAAGGGTTATCTTATCACTTGGTTCTAGATTAAGATCTTTTTGTTTTGAAAATATCAGTTCAGGATTAAAAGTAATATATGATCTTATTCCAGTATTAGTATCTTGTCTTTCCAGAATACCAAAGAAAGGGTATGTATTATCAGTCATAATATTTTTATTTTGAAATAACTGAGATAACTTATTTATTTTTCTAAAATTAACTTCTAAAGGAAATCTTGTTTCGCCTTTAAGCATAATTTTATCAGATATTATATCTATCGAATTTTTATCTGGAGAAATAATAACTTTTTTGTTATTCCCACCAAGAAAGCTAACGAGTTTTTTAATATTAAAATCATTGTGTACTAAATAAATACCAGGATTTTTAGTCTCACCTCTCACAAAAACTAAGTTTTGAAAAATATACGTTAGTAATTTTGGATTTTCTTTGAATACCGCTGGGGTTTTCGAACAATCTGGAACGAAACTTATATTTTTTATACTTTTATTATGTCGAGGATTTTCAAAATTAGTTATAAGTTCAATTTTTTTTCTTATATCACTTGACCTGGAGAAACCCGTTGTTTTTGAATTTAATATGTATTGAGATAAATAATTTAAAGCTTCACAATCCTTTTCATTTATAAAAAACTTGTTTTTTAATGTATAAAAAATCTCATTTGAGTTAAAAAAAGCTAAATCTTTTTTATTTAATAAAATTAATTCATCACCTTCAGTAAGTTTATAGTTTTTCTCTTTATTTATAACACTCCATAAATCTAGAGTTTGAAATGTATTTTGAAAAGTGTTTTGATCAAAATATTTTTTTATAAATGAAAATTTATAGGTCTCATCTTCAAAATTTTCTAAATTTTCAAATAATTGTTGAATGTTAGAGTAACTGTCAAGTGGATAAAGTCCTTTAAACTTATAAGACCCCGAAATCTTAACAGCTCCAGTTAATTTTTGACTAAATGAGTTAATAAAAATTGTATCACCATTTATTATAGAGGCGTTTAAGTTTCTTATTGTTTTAACTGTAGAGTTTCCATTTTCTTGAATTCTCTGGAGTATAAATTTATTTTTACCAGGCATTAAATTAGTCGCGGTCTTTGATAAAATATCATGAAACGTTTCATCTTTTGTTTGTGATATTTCATAAATACCTTCCCCAGAAACATTTCCATATATTGCCAATGTTTTATTAATTGGTGGAACAATTATTAAGGTGCCATTAGCGGTATAATTCATTTTGAGGCTATCTTCCTTAAAATTACTTTTCTTTAATTGGGGATAAATTAAATCATATAAGTCAAAGCTCTTAATTTTATTATTTTGTATAATTTGTATATTTCTTAATGAACCGGTTTTTTTTACTCCTCCTGCTATAATTAAAGCGTCTAAAACATTTGATAGTCCAGAAACTTGATATTTCCCTGGAAATTTAACTTCGCCACTTACAATGACTGTTGACTGTTTAAGTTTACCTAAAGAAATGTAAACATTTGTTTCAAAAAAAGATTCTTTTACTCTTTTTCTAATTTCATTTTCAATTTCTTCTAATGATTTGCCAGCAGCTAATATTGGAGAAGTAAAGTCATACAAAATTGTTCCTTCTCTATTTATGTTTTGTTTAAACCTTTTATTTGTACCACCTTGTAAGTTCAATATTATTTCATCGCCAATTCCTAGGATATAATTACTTTGCATTCCTCCACTAGATGTACTAGTAGACTGTTCCTGATTTCTTTCAAAAATTTCATATCCTTTTAAAAAGATATCTTTTCCAATTTTGTTTGAATAAAATTTTTCAACCTCAGTTTTTATTTCTTTTATTTCTAAACTATTTTCTCCATAGTCATTTAGGAGTTTTCTTTTACTTTCTTCATTTTTTAAAGAATTTTCAAATAATGGGTCATTGTTATTAGAAGATTCTAATAAATTATTTAATTGTTGATCAGACAGGTCACTTAAGAGAGATTGTACATCAATATTTTGTGCATAAGTTATGTTATTAAAAAGTAACGCTATAAAAAATAATAAATGAATTTTTCTTAATTTATTATAATATTTAGCAAAGATGTTGTTCATGGTTTATTTTAAGTATTTTTAATCGAGGATCCAAATCTTCTTTGTCTCAATGAAAAAGATTTAAATGCATTTTCAAGTTCCTTCTCATCAAAGTCTGGCCACATTGACTCTGAGAAATAAAACTCTGAATAAGATAATTGCCAGGGTAGAAAGTTAGAAATTCTTTTCTCGCCACTTGTTCTTATCATTAAATCTACATTGTTAACTTTACTTGATATTAAATTATTAAAAACAATCTTTTCATTGAGTTCATTTGCTTTTAGTTCTGATGTATTTATTTTTTCAGCAATATTTTTACAAGCCTCAACTATGTCTTGCCTACCTCCATAATTCAAAGCAATATTTAATTTCATACCTGAGTTATTAGAGGTTATTTTTTCAGCATAATTTATCATATCAACAAGACTTTTTTTAAAAACTTTTTTATCGCCTATAACATTAAATACTAAATTATTTTTATACATTCCCTCAATTTCAGATTTTAAATATCTTTCTATTAAACCAATAAGTGCACTTACTTCACTAGGCACTCGACTCCAATTTTCAGTAGAAAATGCAAAAACTGATAATTCCTCTACATTTAAAATATTGCACTTAGTTATTATATCTTTTAGTTTTTCAGCACCTTTTTTATGTCCATTAATAGCGCTTAAACCTCTTAGACTTGCCCATCGTCTGTTTCCATCCATAATAATGGCTAGATTTTTCGGATAATCGTGCATATTATACTCTTAATTACTTTTATAAAATATATATTAGTAATTATAAAAAAATTTTATTTAATTAAATAGTTTATTATTAGTATTGATATGACAAATAATACAGAAGATCAAATTAAATCACTAGATAATAATAAATTTGAACCAGAAGTTTATATTGATTTTGGTAAATTAATATTTCTATTTTGGAAGGATAAGATTTTGTCCTTATTTATTGTAATCTTGTGTTTAGTCGTGTCTATTTTATATATAAAAAATACTCCATTTGAATACGATGTTTCACTTGAACTAATAAAAATAGAAAACTCTGGTAGTGCAGGTGCAAGTGGCTCTTATTCAAATGTTGCAAAAGTTTTAGGTATCACCATAGGTGGATCTGAAGGAAGTTCTTCTTTTAATTTATATAAAACACTTATCAAATCAAGAATGATTTCACAGTTGTTTGCAGAAAATCAAATTCTAATGAAAAGTATTTTTAAAAACTCCTGGGATCAAGAAAATAAAAAGTTTTTTGAAACTGAGAAAAGTCTTAGTACTAAAATTAAAGATGGCATAAAAAGTTTTATTGGTTTTCCTGTTTTAGAAAATAGATATAGTGGGGATGATGCTATATATGATATGTTACAAAACATAGTAATAATACCAGGTGGTAGCAATAACATAATTAAATTATCTTACAGTACCAATGAGCCCTTAGTTGGTAAAATTATTTTAGAAAATGCTCATAATTTTTCAGATAAGTTTTTAAAGGAAAGATCTAGAGTTCGTACTGAAAAATATATAACCTTTTTAACTCAAAAACTTAACCAAAATACAAATCAGAATATTAGGTTATCTTTAATTCAAACACTTTCAGGCCAACATAAATCTTTAATGGTTTCTTCCTCTGACTTAGCTTATTCAGCTGAAAAGTTTGGTGAAATTGAAATTAGCTCATATCCAATTTCACCAAAACCAAGGTTAATTTTAACTTTCACTTTGGTTTTTTCTTTGTTGCTTTCTTTTTTTATTTCAGTGTTTAAAAATATATTGCTGAAAAAGTTATAAATTCAATTTATCACTTTTCTTAGCAATTTCTAAAGCATATTTTCTCAGATTTATTTTATCAAAAAATATATCTGTAGTTTTATTTATATCTTTTAGATTAATGTTATTCTCGTTATTATTTTTTATCAATTCTTTTGGGCTATTAATGTCTATAGTTTTATTTATATTTGTTAGGTTAATTTTAATCTTGCTATTATTTTTTATCAGTTTTTTGGGGCTATTAATATATCCAATATTGAAATAAATATTTCTTTCATTATTGTTTTCAAAAAAATTATAATTAGTCATATCAAAATTATTTTTTTGGTAAATATTATATTTACCACCAAGGCTTAAATATATTTGGTCTGAGAGCCTATATGATATTTTTGACTCCATTTGAATATTTTTTCTTAAACCATAACCCATATATTTGTTTATATCTAAATGAGTTTTAAATCCCAACCCAATAGATAAATTTTTTCTAATAAGGTAAACCTTTCTTAATTTAAATGTAATAGACTGTTCTTGCCAATTTGAACTCTTTCCAAAACTTGATTTAAATCCTTGGCCAAAACTATCAATTAATAAATTATAATTTACATCATTATTTATATATTTGTTTTGAATTCCGATACTATATACTGATTTTTCATTAAAATATTGAACTGTTCTTAATAAACCTGCATCAATGATTAACATATCTGAATAATATGTTACAGGATCGATAATATTATAGAAGCTTTTAGAATTGGAAAAACAATTTTCATTTCTTTTTCCGATGATATATAATTCGTTTTCAATACATTCTAAAGTTAATTTATGAAGTTTCATATACCCTATTTTTGAATAGGGAGACCAATCCATTTTTAGACCTGGCTTTTCAATTATTCCAAAATTAATTTTAGAAACTTTTGAGTTTCCACTTTTTCTATAAAAATTCCCATTCTCAAATTTACTTGAAGCTATATTTAAAAAATACAATTTGTCTGAACTAAATAAATATCCAATGGATAAATCAAACATATTTTGGTTTTTATGGGAAGTTTTTGAAAATTCTTTTCTGTTTGTATCTTTATCATAAATATTTTGGTTTAAACTAAACTCTAAAATGTTTTCATTATAATTTATAGAGTTTAAATCTAAGCTATTATTTATATCTGATAGGGCACTCTTCATTCCTATTAAAATTATTATAAAAAAAGTAAATAAAGACCTCATAACAGAAACACCTATAGCAATTAAAAATTATTTACTAATTATAATTATTTTTAATTAGGTTTATTTCTATGTAAATATTTTTATACGGTATCCATTGTTTTGATTTCCAAATAAAACCATCATTGTTCACCCAAAATTTATTTTCAAATATATTATTTTGATAATTACACTTTTCTATTATTGGACTTAATAAATAATTTTTACCAATTATAAATAAGTCTTCTTTTTTTAATATTTCTAAATCACAAAAAACTTTAACTTTATGTTCAGAGAATAAAGGGGTTAAAAATCTATACTCTCTTATTGTTTTTTTTGGCCAATTATCAAGTTTAGTTATATTTGATATTGGATTTAGATTTTTTATTTCTGAAGAGTTAAGAAAGATATCCATGCCATGTGTTCTAATTATGTGATGGTTTTTTAAAGTTATATTTTGTCCAAGACCAGAAGTGTAATTTCTGTATCCATTTCGCTCTGAAAGTGGAAGCATTAATGCTTGAATTAAAATACCATTTGTTTTTACTTCTATAAGGGGATAATTAATATTAGAAAATTCTTTTCTACTAAAAATTTTAGGTTCTTTTTTTTGGTTTTGATTTTTATATAAACTATATATTTTTGATATCTGTGATGTATTATCTTTAGAAGTGCACCCGAATAAACTAATAACAAAAATTAATAGTAATCTTAACGCCATATTTTTGGCCATGTTTTACGAATATTGTTTTTTGATTTATCATTAATCAAAGGGTACAAACGTCCTGAAACTTCTAGTCTCGCTCCTCCATCACCCTGTATTGGACGAATCTTTTCATTCAATGAAGACCTTGTTTCATAAGGCATTAATGGGTTAAGTGGAAAGGATAAAAATATACCTTTATCAAAACTTCCTTCTCCGAAATCAGCGTGTGAAGCATTAGTTACAGTAAAAAACCCACCAACTTTCCATCCATTTCTAAAGTCACGGGTTAATTTTAATGTATAACCTTTGTCGCCTGCTAAATATTTTCCATAATCTAACTGTGCAATATAATCATAATAGTTTGTATCAAAATATCCTGAAATATGGCCATTAAGTTTACTTAATCCATGAACGTTTCTAAAACCAATCAATTGTTTAAACTCTCGTCCCTTTACATAATTCAGTTCTGCACCGAATGCGAAGTTATCTGTCATAGGTTTATATAATAATTCTGAAGAAATACCTGCATACATTTGTTCAAGATAACCTACTGTTGATCTACCATAAATATTTTTTGATAGTTTAAAGTAGCTTGATAAAATCAACTCTTCTATTCTGGAATCGGTTATATTAGCATAATTTTTAAGGTTAGTTCTAACTTTAGGTAAGTTTCCTTTTGTCCCTCGTTTAATTTCATTAAAGGTTGTGTATATAGATTTTATAAGTGAACCTTGAAAGGTTATTCCACTTTTAGGATAATATCCGAATTTGACCCTAGGGCCAAAGTCGTAATAAAGAGGTTTATCGGGATCAAAAAAATGAAATTTATAGTATGGGAGAACCGACCAAGAGAACTTACTCCGGTCTTGGTTAATTTCTGCACTTTTAATAATACTGGGAGCATCAGATAATTTTGTAATCATGCTTGTAAAGAGTTCAGCATTTGGAGCATCAATAGTAGAAATTACATCATTTCTGTTAATGCTTAATTTAGAAACTGGTATTCCATAAGAAGATAATATTACATTAAATATATCATAATTTAGATCAACATATACTGACATTAATCTCAAGGTTCTACCTATAGCTTGTGTATTAGATGAAAAATGTGAGTTTTCTATTACTATAGTAAATTCGTTGTTTCTTTGCTTATATGCTATAACCTCAATCTTTTCTTGTTTTAGACCTTCAATTAGATTAGGTATTGTTCTAGAGTTCTGCTCTAATGGACTAGAATAAAAAGGTTTTGGCACCGGCTCTAAATAATCTCCTGAAAAGATTGAACTGGGAGCAGCTGAAATGTTCATTTGCATTCCTATTTCTTGTCCTGCAGTGTTATATAAAGATAATTTAACATGATTATTTAAATTATAGTCCAAACCGTAATTTATATTATTATTACTTATATTTTCTATGTAGTGACTATATCTAGCTCTATCTTCAGATGAATATTCTAATTTAATCTTTATATTTTTAGTAGCTTTGGCCTCAAGACTGCTAAAAATACCGATCGGTCCTGAAAATAAATGCTTATATTTTAATCCTCCTCCATAACCATTTAAAGATTCTTTCCTCGGGCTATTATGATTAAAAATTTTATTAGAACTTAATCTCCCCCAACCTAAACCAGTCGAAAACTTAGCACCTCTGAATTTCTTTGATGCCACTATATACTCAGCCCCAAAAGTACCTCCACCAACTATATCCTGGAAACCAGCTGAAACACTTGGTAGAAATTTATTTTCTTCAATTAAGTCAAATCGTAAATCAAAACTTCTATCCCAATAAGTATACCCACTGTTATTATAATACATGTATTTTTTATCACCAATTCCTGTATATCTCAAAGCCGCATATACTCTTGGAAGAGCCTGAAAACTCAGAGTGTTATGTAAAATTGAGCCGGTTTTTGAGGTTGTAAATGAAATTTCACCGTCTTTTAGCGGACCTGCGACCGGTGTTTCTAGTATCCCATTTTCACCAGTAATTGTCCGAGTGGAAAATAAGTCATTTGAGAAGGAAATAAGAGGAAATATTATAAAAAATAAAATAGAGCAAAGTAAATTTAAATACTTTGCTCTATTTGCAACTAAAATCAACAATAACAAAAATTATGATGTTGTTGTTGTTGTTGTTGTTGATGATGATGATGCAGCAGGATTATCATCTGAAACTGCTACTGCAACAACTGCAATTGCTGCAACGGCGACGGCAATACCTGCAACACCTAAACCAGCAAGTCCTGCTGCTGCTGATGCCGCTGCACTTCCAGCCGCTGCTCCAGCACTAGCTCCAGCACTTCCACCAGCAGCTGATCCTGAAGCTGAACCTGAAGCTGAACCTGAACTACTGCTTTGCGCCCATGCTGCTTGTGCACCGAACAACATTATTGCGCATATAATTGAAATAATTTTTTTCATATTTTTAACCCCGGGGAGTATTATTAAATTTATTAAATTAATCTTTTATCCTAAATTGCATTGCTGTCAATATCATTTTAATATAATTACAAAATTAGTAATCACTCAATTAACAACAGTGTTGTATTTTTACAACAAAATTTTAATTAAGGCTTTTCTCATAGTTTATGTCTTTTCTTACAATAGATCGCAGAGTATCAATTGGAACAATAGCACCGTTGAATTTAGTATGCCAAAATGTCCACCCGTTACATGCTTGTAAACCTTGAACTTCAGCGCCAACAGAATGAATTGAGCCTTTTGAATTATTTGAAATCAGACTTCCATCAACTCTTACCTTAGCAAACCATCTTTTTCTACCATCAAATAAAGTCTCACCAGCATTTAGCAAACCTTTTTCTATTAAAGAACCAAATGGTACTCTAGGTTCTTCTTTTTTTGATTTAATTATTTGCAGGTCTTCACTTCTCATTTTAATTGTTCCATCGATTCGTTTTTGCGCTTCTTGAATGTATTTAAAATCTTTTTCAATACCAATCCAATTTCTATTATAACGTTTTGCAACAGAGGCTGTCGTTCCTGTTCCTAAAAAAGGATCTAAAACTATATCGCCAATGTTAGAACTAGATAAAATTATTCTTGAAATAAGTGCTTCTGGCTTTTGAGTTGAGTGAAGCTTATTTCCATTAACTTTTAACCTTTCATTACCGGAACAAATAGGTAGATTCCAATCTGATCGCATTTGAAGGTCACCATTAATGCTTTTCATTGCATCATAATTGAAAGTATATTTTGAAAGTTCATTTTTAGATGCCCAAATCAATGTTTCATGTGCATTTGTAAATCTTGTGCCCTTAAAGTTTGGCATAGGATTTGTTTTTCTCCAGATTATATCATTTAGTATCCAGTAGCCCAAATCTTGTAATTTTGATCCTA
>MDTB01094909.1_pt1 | contig 13187 bp, 9 predicted proteins | sample 811161 | NCBI WGS metagenome assembly MDTB01 (sample SAMN05326650, study PRJNA326480) | marine metagenome | isolation source: seawater | place: Mediterranean Sea | collected 2009 | reverse complement strand
GGAACTAGATACAGAGGTGATTTTGAGGAACGCTTAAAAAATGTTTTAAAAGAATTAGAAGAGCATAAAAATTCAATATTTTTTATTGATGAAATCCACACTGTAATAGGAGCTGGAGCTACCACAGGTGGTGCTATGGATGCATCAAACTTATTAAAACCATCACTTCAATCTGGTAATTTGAAATGTATGGGATCTACAACTTATAAGGAATATAGACAACATTTTGAAAAGGATAGAGCTTTAGCAAGAAGATTTCAAAAAATAGACGTTGAAGAACCTACACCAGATCAAGCAGTTAAAATCCTAAACGGACTAAAGCAATATTTTGAAGAGCATCACGATACAAAATACACAGTGGATGCAATCCAAGCATCTATAGATCTTTCAGTTAAACACATACATGATAGAAAATTACCTGACAAAGCTATTGATGTCATTGATGAAGCTGGAGCAGCTCAAATGATACTACCCGAAAAGGAAAGAAAAAAAATTATTGGGATTAAAGAGATAGAAAATGTAATTGCTAAAATAGCAAGAATACCTCCTAAGAGTATCTCAAAATCAGATGCAGAAATTTTAGGTAATTTAGATACCTCGCTCAAAAGGGTAGTTTTTGGTCAGGATAAAGCGATTGATTCTCTTACATCTGCCATCAAAATGTCAAGAGCTGGTTTGAGAGAGCCAGAAAAACCAATAGGAAATTATTTATTTTCAGGACCAACCGGCGTAGGTAAAACAGAAGTTGCAAGGCAATTAGCAGATTGTCTTGGTGTTGAATTAATAAGATTTGATATGTCTGAATATATGGAGAAGCATGCTGTATCAAGGCTAATTGGGGCACCTCCCGGATATGTTGGATTTGATCAAGGTGGAATTCTTACAGATAAAATTGATCAGCATCCTCATAGCATTCTACTTCTTGATGAGATTGAAAAAGCTCATCCTGATATATTTAATATACTACTGCAAGTTATGGATCACGGGAAACTTACTGACCATAACGGAAGGACGGTAGACTTTAGAAATGTGGTTTTAATTATGACTTCAAATGCAGGTGCTTCTGAACAGGCAGCAACTGCTATGGGCTTTGGAAGAGATCGAAGAGATGGGGAGGATACCAAAGCAATTGAAAAAATATTTAGTCCAGAGTTTCGTAATAGGCTAGATTCAGTAATTAGTTTTTCCACATTACCAATAACTATAATTATGAGAGTCGTAGAAAAATTTGTTCTACAACTAGAAGCACAACTTATGGATAAGAATGTGACTTTTGATTTGACAACAAAAGCATCCGAATGGCTTGCTAAAAATGGTTATGACGAAAAAATGGGTGCAAGACCTTTATCTAGGCTGATACAGAAAACTATTAAGAAGCCTTTAGCTGAAGATATCTTGTTTGGTAAGCTAAAAAATGGTGGAATTGTAAAGGTTTATGTGAAAAATGATGACATATTATTGGATATTTCAGCACCTGATAAACCTAGAATTTCTCAAAAGAAGCCTCCACTTCTTGCTGCAAAATAAAAATAGTTTTATTATCTTTCTGTAAGCTTAATTTCTATTCTACGGTTTCTTGCTAGAGCTTGTTGAGATAAGCCAGAATCAATTGGTTGAAACTCCCCAAATCCTGCTGCAGCAAATCTTTTTGCGGGTAAGCCTTTAGAAATAAAAAATTTAACAACAGATAAAGCTCTTGCCTGACTTAAATCCCAATTATCTTTAAATTTTGCTCCATTTATAAATTTAGTCTTATCTGTATGCCCATCTACTCTCAAAATCCAATCTATTTCTTTGGGTATTTCTTTTACTATTTTATTAATGACTTTTGCCATTCTAGAAAGTTCTATCAAACCCTTATATTGTAATTCATCTGATCCTATATCAAAAAGAATTTCGGAAGGAAAAACAAATCTATCACCTACTATTTCTATTCCTTTATTATTCCCTAGTATTTGACGCAAATTGCCAAAAAACTCAGACCGATAATTTTTTAATTTTTTCGCCTCATCTTGTAATTCTTTTATTCTTTCTGCTTTTAAAGCCGAAATCTTTTTCTGTTCGATTAGTACCTGAGCTAGAGCTGAGTTGAGTTTTGACCCTAAATTTTCAACCTGAGCTTTAGAAGCTTTATCTCTTAATTCATATTGATCTAATATACTTTTTAAGTCTTCTAACTGTGTAGCTAATGATAAAGTCTCTTGATTTATTTTTTTTACCTTATTTAAAGAAATTTTCTGTTGATTTTCACTCTTTAAAAGTTTAGATCTCAAACTTTTTAAAGACATATCTCTTACTTGCAAAAGGTCTGATAAGTTAACCATTTTTGATTTTATTCTGTTATTTTCGTTAAAAAGATCTAAATTTTTAGCCTTGACAGCTTCCATAGCTTTTTCTGAACTTGCTATAAATTTCAAGTTATCAATTGCTCGCTTTCTTTCTTCTTCTAAAGACAAAGTAGCTAATTCTAATTCTTCCCTAGATTCACTTAGTGATTTTCTTAAATTATTTAAAGCAAGTTTTTCTATTAACATAGTTTTTTCAGAATCACTTAATTTATCTTTATTTATTTTTAAATCTTCTTTTAGTTTTTTTACTAAAAAATTAAATTCAATAATTTCTTCTTCTTTTTCTGATATATTATTATCTTTAACATCTAACTCTTTTAGCAAATTTTCTTTTTCTTCCAGACTATTTGAAAGATCTTTTTTTAGATCAAAAATTGCTGCTTTTAAAACCAAATTAGCTTTATTTTGAGAAGAAAGAATTTTTTTTGTCTGATCAAGGTTACTATAAGCTAGTTCTAATGCTATGTTCCTTTTTCTAAGTTCAGTTTCTAATTCATTTTTATTATTGGAAAGTGAATCTAAATTTTTATTTAGATCATTAATATATAATTCTAAGGCTTCTCTTTTTGCTGCAGCTAATCGAGCTAATTCCTTTTTTTCGTCAATTTCTAGCCTTGCTGAAGCTAACGCTAGTCTTGAAGCTTCTAATCTTGAAACTTCTTTTTTAATAAGTTTATCTTTTTGTTCAATTTCTGAAACAAGTTGGGTCCTTCTAGCTATTAAACTTGCAATTCGAATTTCAAAATCAGATATTTTTACATTTGCTAAATCAAGATTCTTTATGGTATTAGCTAATTCCCTAGCATTACGTTGATTAATTACTTCTTGCTCTTTTAAGCTTTTATTAATAGATAAATTCTGTGCATTTAAATTTTTATACTCTTCTTTTTGTAAATTTAAGTCTGAAATCAAATTCAAAACCTCATTTTCAAGTCTTGATAGTTCTGTTTCTTGACCTGAAATCTTCTCCCTAAAAACAGATTGTATAATCATGAAAATTGACAAGACAAACATTAAAACCAAGAGTAATGCGGTCATTGCATCAACAAATCCTGGCCAGATATTTGTAGTGAATCGACTGCCAGAACGCCTTTGTAAAGCCATAGATTTTACTCTGATTTATTTTGGTTGTTAGAATTAGCTAAACGTAATATCGCATTAGATAAAATTGTAATATCTTCTCTTAATTCAGATAGATTATCCTGTCTTCCTGTTGTTAACTCATTAAAAATTTTAGCCAATTGAACATCCATATTTCTAACTCTTGATCGAAATTCATTTTCAGCATTTTTTTCTACTTCCAGAAAATTTCGAATCAAATTAACTAAATTATCTTGGTTTTTAATTAAAGTATCTATATCAATCTCATTATACTTTTCACTTATTGAGGAAAAATTTTTACTCTGTTTTGAGTTTAAAAATAATTTATCTAGAGATTTTATTAATTCATTAACTTGAATTTGATTATTTAAGGATTGGTTTCCAAGATTTTCTAGAAGTTCAGTTAGGTGATTTAATTTTTTGTCAAAATAATCATTGTTAAATTCAAAATTAGATCCAGGTTTATTAGCTGAAACAATTTCATAAGAATTTTGGCCAATTTTACTAATAGATGATAACCATTCTTCTAATTCCATATAAAAACGATTTTGACCATGCCCTGCAAATAACTCTAAAAGTCCAACAACTAAGCTTCCTGCTAAACCTAACAATGAGGAAGCAAAAGCAGTCCCCATTCCTCCCAATTGAGACTCTAGTCCAACCATAAGTCCTTCAAAAACATCTAAGCCTGATTGACCTTCTTGAGGAGCTAATGATCTTATTGTTTCTACTACAGCTGGTACAGTCGTAGCTAGACCATAAAAAGTTCCTAACAAACCTAAGAAAATTAAAAGATTTACGATATATCTAGTTATATCTCTTACTTCATCAAGTCTGGTTGCTACTGAGTCTAAAATAGATCTTGCAGATAGGGGATTAATATCTCTTCTAGATTGTTTATCCCTCAATAAAGCTTCTAAGGGAGCTAATATTCTTGGAGGTTTTGCAATTTCATGACCTGGGCGCTCAGAAACAAATCCCTCTATCCAGTATACACTGCTGACTAAAATAAAAACTTGCCAAAAACAAGCTAGAACACCAAGTATGAAAACACCAATAATTACCCCATTTAAATAAGGTGATGACAAAAAAATCGGTGCTACTGCTGGAAATAATAAATATGCTATTATAAAAACACATAATAAAATGAAAATCATTAAACCAGTTTGTCTTGTAGGTTGACTAAATTCAAAATTTTTTGTTTCTTGCAAATCTGGGATTGTCATAATTTTTATGAAATAATAATAAACTTTTTTTACTTATTTTAATATAATTAAACCACAATGTAATTAAAAATAATTTAATTAATGCAAAGTAATTTTTATAATTTTAAATTTTTATAATTATGATAAGAATAGTTTTAGTACTTTTTTCCTTTTTATTAATATTAACTAGTATAATTTGGTTTTTTGCTGCTAGATCTCAAGAAAAATATATAGAAGATTTAATAAGTAAGAACTTAAATCCAAAATTTAAGATTACCTACTCTCTAAAAACGACTGGTTACCCAAACAGGGTTGATACTAACATCAAAGGTATAAAATTGATTTCAAAAGATGACTCTAAATTAATACATATTAGAAATATTTTACTTATGTCACTTATTTACAGTCAAAAAAAATATGTTTTAGCTATTGAAACTCCAATCAATATTAAAATTGGTACTAATCTGATTGAATTTAGTGCGCAAAAACTAATTACTAGTATAAGCAAAAAGAAAAATGAATACTTAAATGTATTTACAGTTCATGGACAGCAAATAAGTTTAATATTTAATAAAAATCTTCTTTTAGAAGTTGAAGATTTTATTTTTGCCAATAGATCAAAGTCTTCAAGTTTTCAATCAAATAAAAATGAAATTTTTATCAAATTAAATAAACCTATTGTTGATGACTTACATAATGATAAGAATGAAAGATACAGTTTTAATTTTAATTTAGATCAACTTAAGGAATTTCAACTCTCCAATCAACTAGTGAGAAATGAATTCTTAAAAAAAAACTTATCATTTAGTGATGGAAGAATTGAAGTAGAGGAAACTAATATTAACTCAACAGAACATTTATCCAAATTTTTAAAATACATTGATGAATTATTCATTAATTGAAATATCGATATTCCTAAATAGATATGTTTAATTGCATACCTATTACTTCCGACCAAAATTAGGTTCAGCTGTATCTTGTCCTGCATCAATAATGCTTCTTCTAATTTCACGAGTTCTTTCAAAATATTTTAATAAATATTCACCATCTTTTTTTCTTATAGCTTTTTGTAAAATAAACAACTCTTCTGTAAATCTTCCTAATATCTCTAGTGCTGCATCTTTATTATTTAGGAAAACATCTCTCCACATAACTGGGTCAGATGCAGCTAATCTAGTAAAATCTCGGAATCCTGCAGCTGAATAGTTAATAACTTCTGATTTTGTTATTTTGGAAAAGTCATCTGCTACTCCTACCATTGTAAATGCAATTAGATGTGGCGCATGAGAAGTAACTGAAAGTACTAAGTCATGATGTTTTGCGTCCATCTCAACAACTTTGCTTCCTAAACTCTCCCAAAATAACCTTACTTTTTTAATAACTGCTATAGGGACTTCTTTAGTAGGCGTTAAAATACACCATCTATTTTTAAATAAAGAAGCAAAACCTGCGGCTGGCCCAGAATTTTCAGTACCAGCTATGGGATGAGCAGGAACAAAAAAAACATCACTTGGAATATTTTTCTCAATTTCAATAATTACACTTTCCTTCACTGATCCAACATCCGTTACAACTGTAGATTTAGATAGAAAAGGACTAATGGTTTTCATAATATCACCCATTGCGCCTACTGGTATGCAAAGAATAACCAAATCGGCACCTTTTATACAATTTTCATAACAATTACATACTTCACAAAACCCAATCTTATTAGCTTCTTCTCTAGTCTTCTGTGACCTTGAATAACCTGTAATTTTAATTTTTGAATCTTTAATTTTTAAAGCTAGTGCAATAGAAGATGCTATTAATCCTAAACCTATAAGTGCAACATGATTAAATTTCATTATTTAACTCCAAAAAATTTTGGATTTGTTTTTTTACCAATTTACACTGTGATAAAGTTCCTATTGTAATTCTAAGAGATTTTTTTAGACCATAGTCTGCAACTTTTCTAACATAAATACTTTGATCTCTTAAAAAGTCAAAAATCTTATTAGTTTGAATTTCTGAACTAAAATCAACCAATAAGAAATTGGCTTTGGAATCTGTTGTTCTCAATCCTAGATTATTCAGTGCTTTAGATAACCACTCTCTATTTCTCAAATTTTCAGTTAAGCAATGTTGTGTATAAGTTGTATCCTGTACAGCAGCTATTGCAGCAGCTATTGCAGGTGACGACAGGTTAAAAGGGCCTCTCACTTGATTTATTATTTTTGAAATCCACTTTGAGGAATAACTCCAACCTATTCTTAAACTAGCAAGACCATAAATTTTTGAGAAGGTTCTCAAAACTATTAGGTTATTATAGTTCCTTACAAAAGAAATTCCTGAATCAAAGTTTTCAATGTATTCAGAATAAGCACCATCAATTACTATCAATATATTATCTGGTAATTTTTCTAATAGATATTTGATTTTACTAATTTCTAAAAATGTACCAGTTGGATTATTAGGATTAGCTAGAAAAATTATTTTGGTCTTATTATTGCAACTCTGTAGTATGTTATCTACGTTAGCAATCCTGTTAGTTTCAGATACTTTAATAGGAACAGCACCTCTTAATTGTGCTGAAATTCTATACATGGCAAAACCGTGCTCAGTATATATAACTTCATCATTAGGAGAACAAAAACACTGACAAATAAAACTTATAAGCTCATCAGATCCAGCTCCACATGTTATTTTTTCAAAGTCTATGTTATATACCTTTCCTATAGCTTTCCTAAGTAATTCATGATTTGAAGATGGATAGTTATTAATATAATCAAAAGAGTTTCTTAAGGCTTCAATTGCTAATTTACTTGGACCTAGAGGATTTTCATTCGAATTTAATTTTATTATTTTTTTATTCAGTATATTTGGTTGTTCCCCACCTTTATAAATAGGAGAACTCATAATTCCAAAATTTGGTACTAATTTGAATTCTTTATTTTGCATAATTATCTATATAACCTGGTCTTATTATAAAACAGCTTAATAGCTCTATATGACCTTTTTCTAAAAATTTAAATATAAATTTCATATAATAGAAAATTATGTGAAATTTATAGGATCAACATCTATAGTTAAGTTGACATTAGTAGGACATTTTCTTTTATCAATAATATCACTTAATAGTGCTTGAATTGGGATATTTTTTGGAATTTTAAGCAAAATTCTAATTCTAAATTTGTTCCTAATTTTTGAAATTTTAGCATCTGCAGGACCATAGATTTCTATGCTTTGATAATTTAATGAAAATAAATCTTTAGTTAATTGCCTAGCAAAATTAAAAGCTAATTTGTAGTTTGTTCCAGAAATTATAATTGCTATCAACCTACTAAAAGGTGGGACATTTGCTTTTTTTCTAATTTGACTTTGGAGATCAAGAAAATCTTCATCATTTTCATTACATAAAGCAAGCATTACCTCATTCTCGGGAAAATAAGTTTGAATAATGGCTTCACCAGGAATATCAAACCTTCCAGAACGACCAACTACCTGCCTTAATAATTGAAAAGTTCTTTCAGCCGCTCTGATATCTTCACCCTTAAGGGCAACATCAATATCAATTATACCCACAAAACTTAAAAAAGGAAAGTTATGACCTTTTGAAATTATTTGTGTACCAATAATAATATCTACTTTTCCAGAAATTATGTTACTGAAAATCTGCTGTAATTCTCCAATTTTTTTGAAATGGTCAGAAGAAATTATTTGGACTTTAGCGTTGGGAAAATACGATAAGATTTCTTCCTCTATTCTTTCAACCCCAGTACCTATTGGTATAAATTCTTGCTCTTGTCCACAAAATTCACACTTAGTTGGATAAGTATATTTACTTCCACATAAATGGCATAATAAGGATTTGAAAAGTCTGTGTTCATTAAGATTATAGTCACAATTTAAACATTTTATTGCTTTGAAACATTTTTTACACAACAAAGAAGGGGAATACCCTCTTCTATTAATAAAAAGTAAAGACTGTTGTTTTTTAATAATGCTCTCATCTATTTTTTTTAAGATATCATCGGAAATCCAACGATAATTAGGCATTTCCTTATCTCTTAAATCAACTATTTTTATTTCTGGTAATTTTGCTTTTCCAAATCTTTCTTCAATAGATTTATAATCATATTTAGAATTCTTTACATTAACCCAAGTTTCAATACTTGGAGTTGCAGAAACTAGTATAACAGTGGCTTTAGAATAGTATCCTTTTAAAACAGCCATATCACGTCCATTGTAATGAACACCTTCCTCCTGTTTATATGAAGTATCATGTTCTTCATCGACTATTATTAATCCAAGATTATTAAATGGAAGAAAAACTGCTGATCTTGCCCCAAAAACTAGTTTTAATGATCCATTTAAAATATTTTTTAAAATGGATCTTTTTTCTTTTTTTCCAATTCCGGAATGCCATTCAGAAAAACCTACTTTGAATCTTTTTTTTAAAATTTTATAAAAATTAGAACTCAAACTTATTTCAGGGAAAAGTACTAAAACCTGTTTATTTAATAAAATTGCTTGAGATATTGCTTCTATATAAATCTCAGTTTTCCCTGAGCCAGTTACACCCTTGAGTAAAATAGTTGAATAATTTTCCGAACTTACCTTTTCTCTTAAGTTATTAGCAATAATCTTTTGTTTGCGAGTTAATGTATTACTAAATTTTATTACAGGTGTGGATAATTGTTCAGGACTGTGTAAGGTTTTTTTTATTAATTTTAATTTTTCCAAACCGACAAGAACACTTTTTGAAACTCCTGTTTCGGCCATAATCTCAGATCCAGTAAATTTTTTCTCACAATTTTTTGAAATCATTTTGATGACTTTATCACGAGCAGGAGATAATTTTGAAACTCTAAATTGTCCCAATTCATAAAAAAAAATTTTTTCAGTTAATTCTAAGTTTAAATTAGGATTGATTACTAACCTAACCGCTGTATTGAGGCTAAAAATATTATATTCACTTATTTTGAAAATAAACTCTCTTACTTCAGCACATAGAGGTGTAATATTCAAAACTTCATTTATTTTTTTTTTAACATATGAATTTTGAACAGTTAAGCTTTTCGACCAAACTATACCAATAGTAAGTTTATTCCTAATTGGCACTTTAACTATAGATCCAATTACTATACCATCCTTAGGAACCAAATAATCCAAATATTGCTTCCCTTTTCGAACTGTTATAACAGTTACAGTCTCTCCGTTCTTAATCAAGGTGTCATCAAAATGTGTAACATTTTTTTTCATTAAAATAATTATATTCCTTAAAATTAAATATTTGGTATAACTATGGTGTATAATTTTTTTATTCAATTATAAATTTTATAGTTAAAATAGGATTTAAGGATAAATTGTAATGGACTTTTTTTTGGATTCAACTGATTTTGACGAAATTAAAAGGTTAAATAGTTTTGGTATTATTGATGGATTAACTACGAATCCATCATTAATTTACAAAGCAAAAACACCTTTTGAAGAGTTAATCAAAAACATTTGTAATGAAATAAAAGGGCCAGTAAGTGTTGAATCGGTAGCCGATAATAGTGATCTCATGATAGAAGAAGGTGTTAAACTATCAAAAATGGCAAAAAATATAGTTGTAAAATTACCAATGACATGGGACGGAATAAAAGCATGTAAAGAACTTTCTAGTATGAACATTAAGGTAAACGTCACCTTATGCTTTTCTACAGGACAGGCTATTTTAGCAGCAAAAGCAGGTGCAACTTATATCAGTCCATTTATTGGAAGATTAGATGATGCTAATATAGACGGAATTGAATTAATAAGAGAAATAAAAAAAATTTACTCTAATTATAATTTTAATACAAAAATTCTAGCAGCTTCAATACGTACCAAAAATCATATATCCCAAAGTGCCATTGCTGGTGCTGATGTTGCTACAATTCCACCAAAAGTTTTTGATACTTTAGTAAATCATAATCTTACAGATAAAGGTTTAGAAATATTTAATTCAGATTGGGAAAAATCTGGTCAAAAAATTCTCTAAATAGATGGTTTAAAAAATTGCTAAAGAATAATAAAAAAATTCCAAAAAAATTTAAACAAGCTATAATTGATAATCCCCATTGGATACTAGAAGACTTAGACATGTTAGACTTTCTTATAAAAACGGAAACTAATAAAAATAATGAAAATATTGTAGACTTAAGGGATATTTATTTTAAAAAAATAAAATCTCAAATTGAAAATCTTACTAGAAAACATAATGTTACAATTTCTGCAGCTTATGAAAATTTTTTGAGTGCTAATAGTCTCCACAGATGCATAATTAAGATATTGGAACAAACAAGTTTAGAAAAATTCATCAATATTCTTAATAAAGATATAAAAGAAATTCTTCAGTGCTCAGAGTTAATTTTATTATTCTCTGGTAGAAATAAACTATTTTTAAGAAGTTCCAATTTTTTAAATGTAAAAAAAGAAGAAATCCAAGAAATTATAAAATTATCCAACTTAAATGATAAACAACTTTCTAAGCTTCAAAATAACTCAGAAAAATTATACATGAATACTTTAATTAAAAAAAGTGAGCCAAATGTTTGTTCAGAAGCTATACTTTCACTATGTACTCATTTAAAAGAGAATAATTTTGCAATTTTAATTCTTGGATCTCCTAATAAAAGAATATTTAACAATAAAATTAAAACCGATTATTTGAATATTTTAGCAAAGATTATTTCAATACAATTAAATAGTTTTATAGTGAATTATACAGATGAAGAAAAAATATAATACATTATCTGAAGGTGGATATAGATTAATCAAGGATTGGGAAAAATATGCTTTTAATTATAAAAACTTAAGTAATTCTACAATTGTTTCATACTCAAGAGATCTTAAGTTTTTCTTATCTTTTATGGAAAATTACGAAAATATAAATATTACAATAAGTAACCTTGAGAGAATAGAACCAAAAGATATTAGAGCTTGGCTTGCTCATGAAATGAAACTAGGAACAACCTCTACAACTTTAAGTAGATACGTATCATCAGTTAAAGATTTTTATAATTGGTTGAATGAAACAAAATTGCTAAATAATGAATCAATTTTTAATATTAAGATTCCTAAAAGAGAGAGAAAACTTCCACGCCCAATTGAAGAAAATAATATTTTAGATATATTTTCTCTAATTCCAAAAAATAATAAATTGCCTTGGATATCTGCAAGAAATGTAAGTGTTTTATCATTATTATATGGTTGTGGCCTAAGAATTTCTGAAGCACTAAATATAAAAAAACAGGATTATCCTTTTGGGGAAGTTTTGAAAATAAAAGGTAAAGGCGCAAGGGAGAGAATAATACCAATTATTCCTTTTGTTAAAGATTGTACAAAAAAATATGTTGATTTGTGCCCCTTTATAAAAAACAAGAATGATTTCTTATTCCTAGGGTTAAGGGGGAAAAAACTCAGTGCAAGAATAATACAGAAGGAAATTTTGTATTGCCGGAAACAACTAGGGCTTCCTGAAAATGCCACGCCTCATGCATTAAGGCATTCTTTTGCTACACATTTATTATCTGCAGGTGGTGACTTAAGAACTATTCAAGAATTATTAGGACATTCCTCTTTGTCTTCAACTCAAATTTACACTAATGTTGATCCCAAAAGGCTTATAAAGGTTTATAAAGCAACTCATCCAAAAGCATAAATACTCATATCAAAAAAGTTTTTTAAGAACATGGTCACATCTTTTACAGACAATATAATTCTTAAAATGAGTATGAGAACAAGTATATTTCCAACACCTATTACATTTTTCACCTTCTGCTTTTAGAATATCTATCTTTATAGCTTCTTCTATTGATGAATTATCATCTAATTCGAGATCATCAGCTAAATTTATTTTTAAAGAGGATGTAATACAAATTTCTGCAAAATCAATTGAATTCAAAATCTGTGATAAATTTTTGTCCTGTATATTTATTACAGGAGAAGCTTCTAAACTTGATCTAATATTTTTTTTCTGCCGCTCTTTTTCAATGGCTGCAGTAACATAACCTCTAGTATCTCTAATTTGATTCCATTTTTTTTCAATATCTATATTGATCCATTCTTTTGGAGTTTTAGGAAAATCTTCTAAATGTATAGAAGTTTCAGAATCTTGGGTGTATCTGTTGAGCCAAACTTCCTCCATGGTAAACGGAAGAATTGGAGCAAACCATTTTACTAGTCTTTCAAAAATCATTTCTAAAGTAAATATACACGATTTTCTTACTTGAGATGAAGGATGATCACAATAAAGTGCATCTTTCCTAATATCAAAATAAAAGGATGATAGATCAACAGTACAAAATTGAAAAAGTTGTTGAAAAACTGTTTGAAATGAATAATTCTCATAACCTTTACGAACATTGATATCAAGATTTTTTAGCTTGCTAAGCACCCATTTTTCTAATTCGGGTAAATCATTAAATTCAATTTGTTCAATTGTATTAAAATCACCAAGTGAACCCAACATAAATCGCATTGTATTTCTCAGTCTTCTATAACTATCAGCTACTCCTTTTAAAATTTC